>Ga0105049_10001730_pt1 | contig 25716 bp, 30 predicted proteins | sample MAT06_FD_78087 | JGI IMG/M metagenome (GOLD analysis project Ga0105049, IMG submission 78087) | Freshwater microbial communities from Lake Fryxell liftoff mats and glacier meltwater in Antarctica - MAT-06 | ecosystem: Environmental > Aquatic > Freshwater > Ice > Liftoff microbial mat | place... | reverse complement strand
TGGGATCGGCGGGTTCGTCGTCATGCTGTCGTCGCCGACGAACGTGACCGGCGTCTTCGCTCGTCGTCATCGTGAATGGCGGGAACGGGCTCCTACGTCGTCATGGGCGGTGGCGGCCAACAGTTCAGGGCGCAGACGACCGCCCGGTCACCGTTTGTACTGATGACCTGCCCGGCGCCGAACCCCCCGCCGGGCACCGGGAAGACGACGATGTCACCGGTCTGCAGCGGAGCGTGCAGTGCCATGGCGGGCAGGATAGGGCCCCCTCCGACAGTGCCGGTGACCACGTCGTTCCCGCCCGCAGGTCGTCGGAGACCCGTGTCGGGAGGATCGGTCGGGGGCGTCCGGCGCGCCATCCGGCTCGGGCGGCTCTGGTCGGACCGCCACCGGCTGGTTCGGGCTGTGGGTGCAGGCCAGCACGGCGGCGAGTTCGGGGCAGCCGTCGAGGGCCTGCTGCGGGGTGGTGGCCGTCGATCAGGCCGGATCCCGGCCCGGGCGCAGCAGGTCGTGCAGGGGGGCGAGGTCGGGGTCGTCCAGCATCTCGCGGCGCTGCCGCTCGGTCACGATCGACAGGCCCGGTGCGGCGTGCACCTCGACGCGGACCGGGCCCGACGACGGAGGGGGATCGGCGCACCACCACGCGAACTGGTGCTCGGGGATGGCCCGCTGGTGCGGCCCGCTCCACAGCCGGTCGGCGAGCGCGGCGCAGGCGCTCCGGACAGCGGTGGCCGGCTCCAGGGTGGTCACGCCGACCAGCACGCCGACCTGGACGGCACCGCTGGGAACGGTCTCGGGCTCGTTGGCGTCGAAGATCACCTCGGTCAGGCCGTCCCACGACAGCAGCCGCGCGGCCTCGGACCCGGCCAGCTCGTAGGCGCTCAGCTCGTTCATGCCCGTCGAGTCGACGAGCACCGCGACCCGGACGTCGGTCATGGACCTGAGCACCGCGGTGAGCTGATCAGCGGACAACCCCAGCTCCGACAGCCACGCGCGGACCGCGCTCAGGCGGTCGTCGGTCGCTCCGGGCACACCGGGAGCCTGGTGAGCGCCCCGGCGGCGCTGCTCCCGGACGACCGCGCCGAGGCCGCGGAACGAGCGGGGTGGCAGCCGGTTCACCGGCCGTCCGCGGTGTCCGCCCACGGCGGGCGACCGTCGACGTCCGTCCGGCGCAGGTAGGCGGGCGGCACGGCGTCGGCGAGCCACACGCCGTTCGCCGACCGGTACAGCGACAGCCCGTCGGCCTGCATCCGCCCGGCGTCGACCAGGAGGACGACCGGTCGGCCGTGCCGACGGCCGACGGCCGCCGCGGTGTCGGGATCGCCGGACAGGTGGACGTGGTGGCGCCACCGCGGGGTGAGCCCCTCGACGAGGATCGCCCCGACCGACTGGTGGCCGGTGCCGTGGTAGAGGACGTCGGGCGCGGGGACGGGGACCAGGTCCAGGTCGACGGTGATGCTGTGGCCCTGGTTGGCCCGGATCCGGGAGCGGTCATCGCTGAGCGCGAAGCGCTGCTTGTCGTTCTGCTCGACCACCGCGTCGAGCCGTTCGCGGGTCAGCGGCACGCCCGCCGCGGCGGCCCGCGCCAGCAGCTCCGGCACGTCCGCCCAGCCCGACGGGTCGAGGTGCAGCCCGATGCGGCCGGGGTCGTGGCGGAGCACGCGGCTGACGAAGCGGCTCAGCCGCACCAGTGACGCCTCCACCTGCGTCACGACGGCGCGGCCGGCGCGGGGTCCCGCGCCTGGTGGAGCCCGCCGACGGGTCCCGTCGAACGCCGCGGGCGCCGGCAGCCGCGGTCCGGCCGTCTCGCCGCTGCTGACGTCCCCCCGTTCATCCCGGGACGTCGGTGAAGACCAGGGGGCCGAAGCGCGACTCGTAGGCGGCGACCAGGCCCCCGCACTCCCCGAGGCCCCCGGAGCGGTCCGTGCGGGCCAGGGCGACCGCCCACCGGCCGTCGCCACCGGCCTTCCGGTCGAGCGCCAGCAGGTCGCGTTCGGCCAGCCCGGCGGCGAGCCGGTGCAGCTCGTGCATGCCCGCCCCGTCACCCCGGTAGAGCGCGGCCAGGTACCAGCGCACCGCCTGCACCGGGTCCGCGCCGGCCGCGGCGCCGTCGCGGTGCGCGTCGGCCAGCGGCACCATCGCCGGCACCTGCCCGGCCTCCGCGGCCAGGCGCAGCTGCGCCACGCGCTCCCCGCCCCGGCCGGCCGCGCCCAGCAGCTCCGCCAGGGGGAGCCGGGCGGCGGGCCACGTCGCGGCCGCGGCGCGCAGCAGCCGCTCGGCCTCGACCGGGTCCCGCCGGGTGGTCGCCCCCGAGTGCACCTCCAGGCCGAGCAGCAGCTGCGCCTCGGCGTCGCCCGCCGCGGCCGCCGCCCGCCAGTGGACGAGAGCCGCGCCCCCCTCGCCCTCGTCGGACAGCAGCTTCCCCAGCCACCGGTTGGCGGCCGGGTCGCCCTCCGCGGCAGCACGCCGCAGCAGCACCGCGCCCTCCGATGCCCGCGCCTCGTCGCCGCTCCGGACGTACGTCCAGCCGAGCGCGGCGGCTGCCGCCGCCCCCGCCTCCGCCAGCTCGGACAGCCGTCCGGACAGCCCCACGAACGCGTCTCTCGCCTCCTCCCGGACACCCTCCTCCAGGTCGGCGCGGTCGAACACCAGGCCCAGGAGGCGCTGGGCGGCGCCGGGCACGTCCCCGTCGTCGGCCTGGAGGCCGGCCAGGGCGAGCGCGGCGGTTGCGCTGCCCGCGGCCTCGGCGCGGCGCAGCCAGCGCTCGGCCTCGGCCCGGTCGGCCGGCACCCCCTCCCCGCGGCCGTGCATGAACGCGACCTTCACCGCTCCCTCGGCGAGCCCCAGCTCCCACGCCCGCCGGTACCAGCCCATCGCCCGGACCCAGTCCTGCTCGACCCCGCGGCCGAGCGCGTGCAGGGCGCCCAGGTTGTAGGCGCCGTCGGCCTCGCCCGCCTCCGCGGCCGTCGCGTACCAGCGGGCCGCCTCCGCCGGGTCCTCCGGCCCGTCGAGCCCCTGCGGCTCCACCCGCCCCAGCTGCAGCGCGCCGCGCGGGTCGCCGCCCTCCCACAGCTGCCCGGCGAGCTGCCGGACGTCCCCGTGCCGGCCGTCCTCCACGGCGCGCAGGAGGTCGCGGCGGAGCACCGGCCGGTCGACGCCCGGGCGCTCGTAGCCCTCCGCGACCCGGACGCGCGCCTCCCGGTCCCGCTCGGTGCGGACCACCGCGTCCACCACGGCCCGGGCCACCTGCAGCCCCTCGCGCCGCCCGGCCCGGCCGCGCGCGCTGCTGGTGACCGTCAGGGCGGCCTCGTTCCCGGGCGGGACCACCACCATCACCCCGGCGCCCAGGCCGGTGCTCCCCGACGCGGCGGCGAGGCCGCCGAAGCTCCCGATCTGCTCCATCGGGTGATTCACGGCGAACGCGTCGCAGTGTCGCTGCAGCTCCTCGAGGGCGGCCCGGAACGCCACCGGCGGCGGCAGCGCGGCCACGTGCTCCAGCCGGTCCTCGCCGCTGCCCTCGTCCCGGCCCATCCCGAGCAGCCCGCGGAGCCCTGGCATGAGTGGTCCCCTCTTGCTCGACCTGGTGAGCCTCGCACACGGTGGTGACCGGTCCGGCCCGCGTCCCCGCCCGGGTCCACCGGCCCGCTCGGCGCCGACCTCGAGTTCCCGTGGCGGTCGTCGCGCCGGACGTCCACCGGCACCTCGACGAGCTCGTCGACCGCCTCAGCGCCGGGCGTCCCACCCGGTGAAGCCGGCCCACAGGGTCTTGCCGTCGTCGTGGGGGACGACGCCCCAGTCGGTGGCGAGGGCGTCGACGATGTCGAGGCCCCGTCCGGGACGGGGGCCGCGCAGCCGCTCGTGCTCGGACCGGGGCAGGGGGGCGTGGTCGCGGACGGCGATGCGCAGGTGCTCCTCGACGAGGTCGAGGTCGAGGCGCTGTCCTGTGCGGGCGTGCTCGACGGCGTTGGTGACCAGCTCGTTGGCGGCGGTCACCACCAGCTCGCGGTCCGGCGCCGGGCACCACTCCCAGGCGGCGAGGCGCAGCCGGATCAGGCGCCGGGCGTGCAGGGGGGTGGTGCGGTCGGCGGGCAGGTGCAGCCGGCGCGGACGTGAATCGGGCGTTGGTGGACGCGGTGCACGGCGTGGTCGACCTCGTCGCTGACGGCCAGCAGCCGTGCGGCCCCACCGGCGTGCAGCGCGTGGCGGGTGAGCCGGTCGCGGGTGACGAGGGCGAGCTTGGCGGCGGGCCAGCCGCCGCCGAACTGGCGGCGCCGATGGGACAGCACCACTGCATGCTGCTCGCGAGCCTTCAGGGCTTGCTTGAGCCGGTTGCCTGGAAAGCGAGCACAACTTAATCAACTAACCAACAACTCGGGACACCAGCACTCTCGATCGCACTCGGCGCCGAAGACCCCGCCAGCGTGCCCGCGAGGATCCTCGCCCTGCTCAGCGGCCCCCCGCGGACGCGCGCCGACACCGCCATCCGGATCAGACGAACCCCGCACGCCGCTCACCTGCTTCCCGTGCTGGTCGGCCTGGGACGCGACGTCGACCCCGTCGTCCGAGTGGGCGCCGCCGTCGGACTCGCCGAGCACGTCATCCGCGCCGACGACACATCAGATCCGATCCTGGTACAGGCCCTCGACGACCAGTTGGGCCTCGACGGCGCTCAGATCGCCGCCGGCGCCGCCGCGGTACTGAGACGCGCGGCGGTCTCATCGACCGTCGTTGCTCCCTTCGTGACACGGCTGCTGAGTCACCGATCGGCACGTGTGCGAGCGGGAACAAGTGGCGGGAACCGGTGATATGACCCGAACCAGTCGAAGAAGTTCTGGAACCCCTCGCGGCGCCACTCCGACGCTCGGCCCACGACGACCCGCGTCCTGGACGCCGCCGGCCAGATCGGCGGCGCGTTCACGACGAGTTGACGCCGACCAGCCAGCACCGCTGCCGCAGGGCGTCGCCGACCGCTTCCCGGAGCGAGAGGAGGTAAGGTGCCGGCGGCCTCCTCGTCGGTCATCTCCAAATCGTAGAAACTGCGGTCGGCCTCCAGCCTCCAGAGCAGCTTCTGGTCGAGTCGCTCCAGGCGCAGGCCCTTCATGCCCGTCAGGACGGCGGTGGTGTCCCGGTCGCCGAGCCGGGCGATGATCGCGTCGAGGGCGTCCGCCGCCCGACGCAGGTCGGGGGTCGTCAGCACGATGGGGTCGAAGCCCTACAGGACCTCCGGGCAGTCCGAACCCGTCGCGCGGCACAGGTCGCGCAGCACACCCGTGAACCAGCTCCGCGAGGAGCCGAACATCCAGGCGTTGTCGCTGATGCTGAAGTCGCTGCCGACATGCTCCTTGAGCAGCCCCCACACGTCCTCGAGGGTCCGCGGCGGATCTGCGGCGTCGGTCGGGTCCCAGCGCAGGAGCGCCATCCAATAGTCCGTCGCCATGGTCCTGGTCCTCCGTCGTCGGTCAGGTGGGCCGGCCGTGCCCTCGTCGATCGCCGTCATCGGCCGCAGCGTAGTTGCCGGCACCGACGCTTTAGGCACCTACGACGGCTTTAGGCACCTACGACGACTGCTGAACCTACCGCTCCGTATCCTGCTCCGTGGCCGTCCGGGTGCGTACTGTGATCAGGTGTTCCCCGAACAGCACACCCCCGAGCAGGTCACCACCTACGAGGTGGCCCGCGAGTTCCTGGGCCGACAGCTGGGCCAGGCACTTGCCGCGGCAGCCGCGAGTGGTGATCCCGCGCAGAAGGCCCGGTACGAGGCAGAGGCAAGCGCTGCCGTTGCCCGGCGCAAGGCCCTGCGGGTTGGGACGCCTGAGGCCGAGCAGATCGTGGCCGACGCCAAGGCAGCTCGCCAGGCCGCTCTCGCCCGCGAGTGAGCCTGGACCCGACCCAGCACCGGCGCATCTTCCTCGAGCAGATCGTTCCCAACGAGTTCGCCGGTGCCGTCCCCAGCCGGGCGCCGGCTGTGGTTCTGATGGGTGGGCAACCGGGCAGCGGCAAGAGCGGTCTGCTCGACGCCGCGACCGCACATCTGTCCACCCCGCAGGCCTCGGCTGTGCAGATCGTGGGGGACGACCTGCGGGACTACCACCCCGAGTACCAGCAGCTGCTGGCCACCGATGACCGCACCGCGGCCGCGGCGACCGATCAGGACTCCGGCCGGTGGGTCGAGATGAGCCTTGAGCACGCCCGGCAGAACCGGTAATCCGTCGTCGTCGAGGGCACCATGCGCAACCCCCAGGTCCCACTGCGCACCGCCGCGGCGTTCCGGGCCGCCGGGTACCGCGTCGAGGCATGGGTGATGGCCGTCGACCCGCTTTCGTCCAAGCTGGGGATCTTGGCGCGCTATCACGAGCAGCGCGAGGCGTTGGGGTATGGCCGGTTCACCGTCGACGCCGCACATGACGCCGGCGCCGCCGGGCTGTTGGCCAGCGTTGACGCGCTTCAGGACGCACGGGCGGTCGACCGCATTCTTGTGGCAACCCGCGGGCCGAACGTCATCGCCGACCGCCCGGGTACCGCCCGCACCCCCCGGGTGCGGGACGTCATCACCGCCGAACGGACCCGGCCATGGTCCCCCCAGGAGGTTCAGGGCTACGTCGAGCGCGCCGACCGCCTCAACGCCATCCTGCCGATCGAGCACGAGCACCGGCCCGTGATCAGCCATCTGGTGGCCGCAGCTCGCGACCGTGGCGAGCACTACGAGGCCCACCAGGCCGTCCAGACCGACGTCGAGCCCGCCGTCGAGGCGACGGCTGAGATCGGACCAGCAGTCGAGGTCGAGCCGGCCATCGAGGTGCAGACCGACGGCCAGGACCGCGAACCGGTCGAGGTCGACAGCGCACCAGAGATCGCAGCCGAGCTCGAGCCTGACGTCGGGCAGAACGTGGAGCGCGCCGGCGACGAACCCGACCGGGCCGAACTGGACGTCGAACACCGCGTCGAACTGGACGACGTTGAGGTGGAGCAACAGCTCGACGAGCCGACGTCGGTTCCGGAGCGGGTGGCGGCCGCGGAGCCCACCGAGCACGAGCGGGCACCCGAGGTCGGCCTACCCCAGGTCGAACAATCCCAGGTCGAACAATCCCAGGTCCAGCAGCTGGCGCTGCTGGATGCCGAGCGCGAGGTCGCCGACGAGGTGGGTGCGGAACCGCTGCACGCCCCCGAGCTCGACCCGGCTGCCGAGCCGGTCCGGGCCGACGCCGCGGCCGCTGCGCGCGAGCGGCTGGAGCAGACCCGAGCCGCCATGGCCGAGGCGCGCCGTCAGGCCGAGGCCGCCGACGCTCAGCGCCACTCCCGCGAAACGGCGACAGTTACAGCCGCCGCGGTGGAGCAGGCCCGCCGCGAGGACGCTGAGCGCCAGGAGCAGTTGAGCCGCTGGCACGAGCAGGACCGTGACGCGGAGCTAGAACAGGGCATCGACGACGGCCCGAGTCTCGGCAGGGACTGACCGCGCCTGGAGCACCTCATCGACCTGTCCAACGACCTGCAGGTTCGCCATGTGGACCTGGTGCATGCCTGGCATGTCAGGAAGCTGGCTGATCTTCCAGCGGCCGGGCGGGGGGTGGTGGTGAAGCTGCAGGTCCGCCGCCTGGTCTGCCAGACCGCGGAGTGTCCGCAGCGCACGTTCCGGGAGCAGGTTCCCGGGTTGGCGCTGCGCTACGCCCGTCGCACGCTGCGGCTTACCGCGACGGTCGGGCGGTTGGCGATCACGCTGGCCGGTCGGGCCGGGGCCGTGGTGCTGGCCGGTCTCGGGATGTCGATCTCGCGCTCGACGGTGTTGCGGGTGCTGATGGCGCCACCGATCCCTTCCGCGCCGGTCCCGCATGTGTTGAGCGTGGACGACTTCGCGCTACGGCGTGGACACCGCTGCTCGCGTTGGACGGGGGAATGTCGAATCGGGTGCGAGATCGTCAACATCGCAGAAGAACTCCGCGGTCAGCGAGAATGCGCAGGTCACATGCAGTTTCGGGTCCCTAGAGTGCGGGTGGATCCGGTGTTATGCGGGCCGGTGGTCGGTTACTCAATAGATGATCATGGTGACCGCGGCAGGTGCCGGGTTTCACCGACGAGCATGGGCAGGGCGAGTCCGGCGTGGCGCGGGAGCGTGATGCGCGCTGCGTCGATACCGTCGCCGACCGAGCGGCCACCGGCGAGGTGGCGGTAGAGGACCTTGACGAGTTCGCCGCGAGGTGCACCAGGGTCGGTCGGAGCAGGTCGAGATAGTGGGGGAGCTCGGCGATCTCGATCATCGACCGCTCGGTGACGCAGAATCGCGGTTCGGCGTGCGATCGGATGGCGGCGAGTTCGGCGGTGAGGTCGTTGCCGCCCGGCCGGGCGTCTCCGGAGCAGGCGAGGATGTCCGCCCCGGGTTGGTTCCGCTGAGAAGACCCTGACGGCATCCACGGGGCGGCGAGCGCATCAGCTCGGGGTTGGCGGCGTGGTGTGGGCCGATGCTCGTCGAGCCGGCCGCGCACGACCGTGAGGTCGACGTCGAGGGCGCGGGCCAGCTCGTCGAGATGCGTGCCGCCAGCACGACGGACGCGGATGGTCTGCACCACGAGCAGCACGGTCGCCTCATGTTCCTCATCCCGGCGCAGCGCGTCCGCCAGCCGGCGCAGGGCGCTCAGCTGGCCGGTGGTGAGGGTGCGCCGCGGTGACATCCGGGTCAGCGGTCCGGCGCGTCCGCCGTGGAGAAGGCGCGGGTTGTTCCCGTCACCGTCGCTCTGTTCGTCCGGGCTCAGCGCGCGGTAGAGCGCGACGGCGAGTGGGCCGGCGAACGTGTGGTTGGCGAGATGGGGTGCGGCGAACCAGACTTCCGCGACGAGCTGGGGGTCGCCGGTGCGGGCGGTGTCGAGCAGCAGGTCGCGGGCGTCGGTCGGGTCGAGGACCGCGTCGAAGACCGCGCCGACGGGCAGGTGTTCCACCAGGTGGAGGATGGCGAGGTGCTGGCGGACGGTCTGGTCGCCGCTCCACTGCTCCACTACGGTCAGCGAGTCCGGCTCGCGCAGCTCTGGGTGGGCGAGGAGGAATGCCTGGGAGGCGTTCCACGACGGGGTGGTGAACCAGCCGCGGACCAGGTCGGCCGCGGTGGTGGCCGCATTCATGTCGGCGAAGACCGCGTGCTGGCCGCGCGCGTCGATGTCGGCGAGGACATCGACCCACTCCTGGAGAGCCGGCCGATCGCAGTACAGGGCGACAAGCGTGCGCAGCGCGTTAGTAGCACACCAGCCCCGGCCGCTGGTCCTCGCGCAACGCCGCCCACCCGTCGGTGATTGCGCGGTGCACCAGGTCGGCGGCGCGGGCGCCGCGCAGCACGCCCGGCCCCGCGCCGGGGGAGCCGAACGGCCGACCAGCGTCGGGGACAGCTGCGGAACCTCCACCGGCGTCCCGGACTCTGTGAGCACGGCCGGGTACTGCGGGAGCAACTCGTAGACCGACGGCCAGTCCCGCAGCACCCGGGTTGCTGCCGCTGATCGCAGGGCACCGACGCCCGCACCGTTGAACAGCCAGTCCACCGCCCGCGGCGCCCCCCGGTGCGGTGTGCCCAGTGTGATCAACGCCCGGCAGTGCCGCCACCCGCCGCACACCCCGATCCAGTACCGAGCCACCAGCCCGCCCAGCGAATGCGCCACCACGACGACCTGGCGGTCCGAGTCCCGTCCCAGAGCGGCGGCCACGGCTCGACCCACGTGGTCGGCCGTCGTGGCCACCGAGCGCCGGAAGTCGTACGGGACCCGCAGCACATCCACGGCCGCCGGCACCAGCTCGCCGTCGCGGTAGTCGTGCACGTGCAGGCCGGCGCCGAAACAGGTCCGCAGCTGATGGGTCAGACCGTCGTAGCCGGGCACCACCAGCCACGGCGGGAGAACCGTCAGCATGTTGGTCAGCGCGGTCGGCACCAGCTCACGGTCGATGTCGAGGGAGCCCGGTCCGATCACGGTCCTGCGGATCGACCGCGAGGGGACAATTCGTCCTCGGAGGTACCCACCGGCGGTCACCGGCGAGAGTGCGCACGGCGGGTTGACGACGCGCCGACCAACCCCGTGGCTGCTGTGCCGCGATCATGTGTTCATCGTCGTGGTGGCAGTCGGCTCGGCGCCATGAGCGCCCTCAGCGTCACTTCAGCGACCCGTCCTTACCGTCCTGTTCATGCCCATCGCACTCATCACAGGCGGCTCCGCCGGCCTCGGCCACGCTTTCGCTCACCAGCTGGCGTCCGACGGCTATGACCTCGTGCTCGTCGCCCGCAACGCGGATCGACTGCGCGGGGTCGCGGAAGGCCTGCGGATCCAGTTCGACGTGGCGGTGGAGGTGATCGCCGCAGATCTTGCCCGGCCTGCGTCCCGTGCCGGGGTCGAGCGCCGACTCGCCCGTCGGGGCGAGGGGGCCGTCGACCTGCTGGTCAACAACGCCGGGTGCGAGGTCTACAAGGAGTTCGGCGCTGCGGCCCCGGAGGAGTTGCAAGCTGAGGTCGACCTGAACATCAGTGCGGTCATGCAACTGACCCGCGCTGCGCTGCCCGCGATGATCGATCGCGCGAACGGCGCCGTCATCAACGTCGCGAGTTTCGCCGGGTATCTGCCGGCGAGGGGCTCGGCATACGGCGCCAGCAAGGCGTGGGTTCTGGCATTCACCGACACTGTTGCCGCTTCGCTGGTCGGGACCGATGTCCGCGCGATCGCGCTCTGCGCAGGCCGCCTCCGACGACCTGGGGCCGAGCGCCAGCGCGGACCGCTCTGGCTCGACGCCGAGGACGTGGTGGCGCAATGCTTGTCGGACCTCCGTCGGGGTCGCGTCATGTGTACACCCGGTTGGCTCTACCGGGGGCTCGTGGGCGTTCTCGAGTCGCCGCGCCGCACACTCCGGCTGCTGGCGCGCGTCGCTGGGCGGTCACGATCGCAGAACCAGGCGATTCGGCCCTCGGCGGCGCGTTCTCGCATTCGGAGAGAACGAAACCAGGACTGAAGAAATCGTCGGACCGCAGCTGCCGACAGCATGTCGTCCTAGAACCCACGCGATGTCAGGAGGCTTATCACAACTACCACCCGCCACCGCATCGTCGCAGCTCAGATGGCCTGCGCGATGATCGACGGCTGGGTTGTGAATAAGCCTCCAGGGTGTCAGATTGCAGCCGGTGTTCGTCGTCAATGATGACGGACTGCCGTCGGTCGGCCACTCGTCCTCATCAAGCAGCGAAATCGGGGGCGTCAGTTGGCGACGGTACGAGGTTACGAGCCGGGCGGCGGCTGAATCCGCCGGCGATTGGTGTCGCGCGGGTCGCGGCTCAGCCTCGATCCACCGCCCGATAGTGGGTGATCGTTTGGTAACTGGTCAGGCCCGAGTGGGTTGGCAGCTCAAGCCGCTGCGGGCATCCAAGGGCGACCCTGGGCGAGGGTGACGAGGGCGTCTAGGAAGTTGATCCTGTGTTTCGCGGCGGTGGCGAGGTAACTGCGGATGGCGCAGAACTGCTCAGCTCCGGTGAGGGTGCGCAGGCATCCCGACACCTTCTGCCGCAGTTTGATCATGCGGATCTCGCGTTCGCTGGCATAGTTGTCGAAGGGAACCCGGTCGTCGGTGACGAACCGCAGGTAGTCGCCTTGGCGGTCGCGCAACCTTCGGGCCAGTGCGTGGTGTTTGCGTTCTTGCTTGCTGTCGCGGGCCCGGGTGGTGTGCGCGCCGATCACGACCCCGGCGCGGTAGAGGCGGACCTGCTCGGCCACCGCGGCCGCGTCGGGGGCCTCGGTGTGGTGGATGAGGATGTTGAGTTCGCGCAGCGCGTCGGCGACCTGGGTCGCCCAGCACCACTGCCCCGCCTGGGCGTCGTTCTCGGTGGTGTCGTTCTGCGTGGCGAGTTCGGTGACCGCGGCCGGCTCACGCAACGCGTGGGCCTTGCAGAGTGCGTGAGTGAGCTGCGGGTAGGTGTCATACCGGGCCCAGGTGTCGTGCACCGCGATCCCGGCGAAGTTCTCCAGCACTCCGGCGGTGTTCATCGCTTCCCGGCCACGGCGATCGTGCACCGTGATCAGATCGTGCACCGTGATCAGGGAGTACTTACCGGTCGACGCCGAGTGCACCCACCGCAGCTTCCCCTTCCACGCGCAGCCCCGTCTCGTCGAAGTGCGCCACCTCCGGCGGCGGCGATCCTGTCGCGGACCAGGCCGAGGAACCCGTCCAGCCCGCCTGCGGCCCGCGCGGTCATCGCCGCGACGGTGCCCGCCGACACCGGGGTGCCGAACAACTCGGCCAGCGCGGTCGCCGTGCGAGCGTGGGACAAGAAGTGCCCGACATGGAGGTAGACCATGATCGCGGCGATCCGCGGCCCGTACTGCGTCGGCGCCCCGACACCCTCGGGGGCCTGCCCAGCGGTGACCGTGCCGCAGCCGCAGCGCCGCTCGATGAGTGGGTGCTCGGTGACCTTCACCGCGATCGGCGGGATGTCCACGGCTGGGTGGTCGCGTCGTTCTTCAAGCACGACTCCCGCGACCACGACCCGCAGCTGCACATCCACAACGGCTTCCTCAACCGCGTCCAGGGCCCGGACGGCGTGTGGTAGCCCTCGGGGAGGTTGTCGGGATGGCACGGCGCCCATCCCCGAGACCTGCCCGTCCGGCGAGGACATCGTCAGTAGTTGTGAACTGCGTGTCACCAGGGCGGACGCTGCCTGCGGTGCCATGAACTGCTGCTGAGTGCCGGTGAGGACTGCCGCGTGACAGCGTGTGTCGGGCCGGATTTATACCCGGGCGGGTCCCGCAGCGGGGGCGAGGAGCCGACGGATCTGCCGTGGATGCCGCACCGCCTCGACAACCGAGCGCTCTACACCATCCCCCTGACCCGGCTCGGACACGATCCACGCGCCCGCACCTACATGGCCCGCCGCACCGCCGAAGGCCGCACCCGCCGCGAGATCATCCGCAGCCTCAAGCGCTACATCAGCCGCGAACTCTTCCGACTCCTCACAGCCACCCAGCCACGACCAAGCGCCACTTGACAGTCATAGAAGCATCTCAGTGCCCGACGTCGGCGGTGTCAGAAGTGACCTGGCAGCGCGGGTCCGCCGCCCCGGTGGCCGTGTTGGCCCTAGACTCGCGAGGGGAGATTCGGAGGCGAGGAGGTGTGAGTTGGCTGGCTCGGGTGAGCACATCAAGGCCTTGGTGCGCAGCCACGCGAGCGGCGACGACGACGCCTTCTACTCCGTTGCTCTGCAGGTGGCCGCGCAAGGCCGCACGTCAGGGGCATCACCTGCTCGCGGGGGACCTCAAGGCGGCGGTCGAACGGTCCCGTACCGACCGTCCCGGGAAAGTTACCTCGATCGCGCGGCCGCGAGGAGACCTCGCAGAGCTAGTCGTCGTGACCCACCCGACCGTCGAGCTGAAGGACCTCGTGCTGCCCGAGCGGCTAGACGGGCAGTTGCGCCGGGTGCTGACCGAGCAGCGTCAGCGCAAGTACCTCCTCGATCGCGGCTTCGAGCCGGCCCACCGGCTGCTCCTCGAAGGCCCGCCCGGTACGGGCAAGACCATGACCGCCGCCGTGCTGGCCCACGAGCTGTCGCTCCCCCTCCTCACGGTCCGCCTGGACGGGTTGTTGAGCAAGTTCATGGGTGAGACGGCGAGCAAACTCCGCACCGTCTTCGACGCTGCCGAACGGCAGCGCGGCGTCTACTTCTTCGACGAGTTCGACGCGCTCGGGGGCGACCGGGCCGGGAACGACGTCGGTGAGGCACGGCGGATCCTCAACTCGTTCCTGCTATTCCTGGAGAGCAGCAGCAGTGCCAGCCTGGTCATCACCGCGACCAACCACCGGGCGATCCTCGACCACGCGCTGTTCCGGCGCTTCGACATGGTGCTGGACTATGAGCTGCCCGATACAGCTCAGGGCACGGCCGTTATGCGTCGCCGTCTGGGCGCTCTCGCGTGGCGGATCCCGTGGGCGGGCCTCGCCGACGTGATCGCCAGCTTGTCCCATGCTGACCTCGTCCGAGCTGCTGAGTCGGCGGCCAAGAGTGCCATCCTCGCCGGGAACGGGCGGGTCGGGGTCGACGATCTCCGTGCCGCCCTGCAGTCGCGACACTCGGGCAACCGTGGCTCCTGAGTTCGCCCACCTCAGTCATCTCCTCGTGGCGGACCGGTCGACCGACGAGGACTTCCGCCGCCCCGGTCGAGGCAACGTGAAGGTTCGCCCGGTCGAGGACCGAGCCCGGCACGGCGTGGGCAGGTTGGACGAACTTCAAGCCTCACTCGCGTCCGGCGGCGGGGCCCGCGACGAGCTGCTGACCGCGGACGAGCTGCGAGCGCTGGGCACGATCGTCACGCTCGAAGGCGGCACCGCCGCGTTCCCGCTCAGAGTCGACGCTCTCGAACGCTTCACCACCCACCGGAAGACACCGAAGCGGGCGCGGTGGCTGCTGCTCTCTGTGTTCCCCCCGGATCCGGCGTCCGGGCGATCGGAACGGGCAACGGTGTGGGTCAGCGACGAGCATCGCGATGCGTTCGTTCAGCTGTTCGAGGACTACCTCCAGCGCGAGACGAAGACCGGGAAGCCGAAAAACAACGGGTTGATCGCCAACATCGCTCACATCCGATCGACCGTCCTCGAAGATCTCTGGCAGTCCGACGGGGACCCACCGCGGAGCGGCCGGGTGTGGTGGGAGGTGTGGTTGCGCCCCACGATGGACGGACCCGACCTGTTGCGCCGGTACGCGCTACCGCTGGCACTGACGGTGTCCCCGAGGATCGTGCGATTCACCGACCGGCACGTGCTGTGGGTCGAGGCGACGTGGGCCGACCTCACGGCCCTACCCTTCACCGCCGTCCCAGTCGCGGAGATCCGCCGACCCGAGTTCGTCGACACGGTCGAGGATCTGTCGCTGGAGGAGCAGGCGGAGTACGTCCATGACCTCGTGGCACGGGTGAAGCCGGCTGACGACCTCGCGCCGGCCGTCTGTCACCTCGACACCGGCGTCGCCCGCACGCACGTGCTGCTGACGGAATCGCTCAGCCCGCAGGACCTTCATACGGTGATCGGCACGAGCGGGTTCGACCGCACCGGCCACGGCACCGCCATGGCCGGTCTCGCGCTGCTGGGCCACCTCGACCACCACCTGACCGGGACCGAGCAGGTCTCGCTCCGTCACCGTCTCGAGTCCGTCCGAATCCTCCCGGCGCCAGACGAGCCCCGGCCACACCCCCTGGCTTACGGCGACGTGACCGCGCAGGCCGTGTCGTTGCCCGAGACCGTCGCCGCCAGGCGACGGGTCTTTTGCATGCCGGTCACCGCCACCGGTGACACACCGGCTCGACCAGGACAACCGACGCTGTGGTCGGCCACAGTTGATGCGCTGGCCGTCGGGACGGGCGTCACGCGGGACGGTGAGGACCTCAGTCTGCTCGGACCGCCCGACCCGGACGCCCGACGGCTCGTCGTTGTGTCCGCGGGCAACGTCGACCGGTGGGTGCGTGATCACCTGGCCGAGTCCGACACGTCCCCGTGCAGGACCCCGCCCAGGCCTGGAACGCCCTGACGGTCGGGGCGCTGACCGAGCTGGACACGGTGCCGACCGATCCGACCTACACCGGGTGGGAGGTCGTTGCGCCGGCCGGGGAGCTGTCCCCGCACAGCCGGACATCGCTCCTGTTCGGCGAACGTCCGTGGCCGATTAAGCCGGACATCGTGATGGAGGGCGGCAACCTCGAGCACGCTGTCCTCGCCGCGCAGCCCGCCCGGGAGAAGCTCGCCGCCGCGGCATGGTTGATGACCTATCGCTCACCCCGCACCCGACGCGCTTACGCCGGCGACCTCGCCGGTTGGCTTGGCTGGCTCTGCGGGATCGGGGTGGACGTGCTCCACGCGCGGCGGGTGCACGTGGACCTGTGGGTGCGGCAGCTACTCGACGACGGGGCCGCGCACTCGTCCACGACGCGGCGGCTGTCCGCGGTGAGCAGCTGGTACCGCCACCTCGTCGAGCACGACCTCATCGCCGCCAACCCGGCCGCGGCGGTGCGCCGGCCCAAGGTGGACCCCGATCACACCGCCACCGTCGGGCTCGACCGGTACCAGGCCCGCGCGTTGATCGCCGCCGCGGACGCCGACCCCGGCCGCGCCCGGCTCCGCAGCGCGGCGGCGATCCGGCTGCTGCTGCACCAGGGCCTGCGCATCGACGAACTCACCACCGCCGACGTGAGCGATCTCGGGCACGACCGCGGGCACCGAATTCTCACGGTCACCCGCAAGGGCGGTCGCCGCGCCGCCGTCGCCCTGCCGCCGGCGACCACCGCGGCGCTGGACGCATACCTCGACGACCGGCACACCCGAACACCCAGCTCAGCAGGCGGGCCGCTGCTCACCACCGACAGCGGCGGCCGGCTGGACCAGAAGGCGATGTGGCACCTCGTCCGCCGCCTCGCCCGCGCTGCTGGGATCCCGGCTTGGGCGCAGCTGTCTCCGCACTCGCTGCGCCACACCGCCATCACCTTGGCCCTCGACGCCGGCGTGACCCTGCGCGACGTGCAGGACTTCGCCGGACACCGCGACGCCCGCACCACGCGGCGCTACGACCACGCCCGCGACAACCTCGACCGTAACGCCGCCTACACCCTCACCCACTACCTCGCCTGACCAGCTATCTAGCCCGCGGGTCGATCAACTCGAGGGGCCTCGCCCACACCAAGATCGCGAGCGAGCCAGTTACCGGCCAATCGACAGGGTTCAGCCGATCCAGATCAGTTCGAGCAGGTCGACGCGGTGCTCGTCTTCCAAGATCAGGAAGTAGACGAACCCTGACCCAGCCGTCGTCGTGAACGACACGAAACGGACCTGGCCGTCCGGGTTGTCGTGAGCGGCGGGCTCGCTCTGCCACGGCACCAGCGCGACGACCGTGCACAGTTCCTCGAACACTCGGCGGGCATCGGGAGGTAGCGCGCGGACCTGGTCGACGATGTCGTCGTCGTCGAGGTCGTACACCTACATGCTGGCCTTCGCCCGCGTGAGTGCGAGCGGCTCATTCTCAGGGCTGGCCTGGCCGGTGATCTTCTCCACAGCCCGCCGCGCGACACGACGGAACACCTCAGGATCACGCTGCAAGATCGCACGCCCCCGCCAGCGCTCCAACATCCGGAACAGCTCAGTCAGGTCCAGGCTCTCCCGCACCGCAACCAACGCGTCGGAGTAGGCGAGATTGAACGCCGCCCGGTCCTCAGCCAGCAGCGCCGACCGGATGGCCTCCGGCGAGGCCCCCTTCGCCAACGGGTCGCGGCCTCGAGGAGCAGACTCGTCCACCGAGTACGTCGCGGTCATACCAACACGGTAGTCCACCCGGCACTACCGCCGGGAGGTCTGCCGATGCCGACCGGCCGCCGCCCACCGTGTGACCTGGTGATATAGCGGGTTATCACCAGTTGCGGTCGTCGGCCCCGCCACGACGCCGGTGGCCTGCCGGTGCCAGCGCAGATGAGCTGCCGCATCTCGACATCTGATCAGGTGTCGAGGAAGTCCCACTCATCGCCGAGTACCCAGCGCAGCGCTGAGAGCTTGCCGTTCCACATGCCCCACTCGAAATCACTCTCGACCGGGCGCAGGTCCGGCCGGGCGGCAGTGACCCGCTCGGCGGCGGCCAGCGCCATCTCGTAGGCGCTTTCGGTGGTGCGGTCGTCCTCGCCGTGGTCGTAGCGGTGCCGGAAGACCAGGTGTCGCTCGTACCAGACGCGGTGGAAGAACTCCTTCTCCGCGTCGAGGATCTCCGCGAGGATGCGCGGCTCCTCCTCGAAGTCGGACTCCTCCACCAGCTCGTCGAACCGAAGTGGTGCTGCAGGGCCAACGCGATGCCCTCGACGCCCCGGCAGTAGCTCGAGCCGCCGTTGTCGGTGGTGAAGAACTCGGCGATGTCGGCGTCACGCCGCGAACGAGTAGCTCGGCGATCTCGTCGAAGTTCCGCGTCGTCATCGCTCCGATCAACGGCACCTGGTGCTCGAGCCCGCGCACCAGCTCGATCGACGCGGCCCGGTCCGCCCCGCCGTAATCGGCGAGGTCCTGACGCAGCAGACGGAACCGATCGGAGACACTGCTGGTCATCGCCGCCTCGACCCGGCCCCGGTTGCGGGCGTACTCCTCAATGACCAGCTGCGGTACCAGCAGCTCGACCCGGCCCTGGTGGTGCAGCACCCGGATGGACACGATCCACTTCTGGCCGTCACGGCGCTTGGCGAGGTCGAGCCATGCACTCGTGTCGATCAACAGCCTCAGCACGCCAGCACGCTACGTGGTGGCACCGACTGCCAGCGCGGTCTTCTGCCGGGTGCGCGTGGTAGCTGGCTCAGGGGCTGACCAGGTCAAATTTCAGTCGTCGATCTATGCTCAATTTTCAGCCGCCGTTGACAGCGAGGCGCAGCGACCGCTGGATGATCTCGTTGTCCATCGTGCGCAGGTAAGGCGCAACAAGCTCACCGTAGTCCGTCTTGCGGGCGGCGGGCAGGTCTTTCCAGCCGGTGATCGAGCCACGGCACCCCGCGGCGCCACACAGACACACCGCCGGGAAGTGATCGATCGTGAAGTTGCGCATGGCGTAATCGAAGGTGACCTCCTGTCCGGCGCCGATCGCCCGGCGGGCGGCGAAGTCGAAGGCATCCTCGGCGTTGAGGCGTACACCGCAGTTCGGATCGCAGGAGTGGTTGACCTTCGGCCCCTGGCCGCCGTGCCGCGCCCAGCGTCCCGGACCGACCTGCGTCGCGTGCGAGTCATTACCTGTCAACGCCCCCACGAGGAAACCCACCATGACGGTCTCGCCTGCCCCGAACGGGCGGGTGGTCACCACCCCCTCGCCCTTGCCTTCGGTCGCGGCGCGCAACGCAACGCCCTCCTCGCCGACTGCATGGCGTCGTCCCAAGCTCGCGGCAGGTCCGTCCGGCTCATCGCCCAAGACGAGTACGACGCTGGGGTCAGGATGACCGCTGGATGCGCGACCCGGTGCCTTCTCGGTGCGGCCGATCATCACTGTTCAGTCCCCCTTCGGGGGTGTGGTTGGGCACGCGCCCGAAGGGCATCTGTCGGAAGCGAGCGTACACCCGGTTTTGATCTTGGGCTGGCAGCGCCGGCGGTGCCGGAGAGCGACGACGGTGAGATCGTCACCGTCACCGCCACCGCCTACGGCACCTACGAGTTCCCCATCGAGGCCGATGTACGCCCGAGGGGGCTACCGCCCCCTGCGTAAGAGTTCGGTGCCATGAAGGGCACCGGTGTCCTACGGCTACGGCTTGGTGGCGAGCGGGCCGACTGCGGGGCGACGGGCGGCAGCACGTGTGCCCATGGTGAGCAGCAGCATGGCGTCGTGATCCCGTGTGCCTGCGGTGGCTTGGTAGACGACCAGGCGCTGCTCGGAGCCGGAGACGGCGAGCACTTCGTAGGACAAGTCCATCTGCCCAACGTTCGGGTGGTCGAACAGTTTGCGGCCGGTGGACATACTGCAGATGTCGTGGAGCCGCCACATCCGGGGGAATTCCTCGCTCTTCGTGTCGAGCTCCTCGATGAGTTCGGCGAGTTCGATATCCGTCGGACGTAGGCCAATCATTGTGCGCAGATGTGCCACTGCGTCGCGAGCGACCGAGCTCCAGTTCACGAACAGTTTTCGAGCTGTTGGGTGCAAGAATATGTAGCGAATAGTGTTACGTCGTGACGCAGGCCACTGTTCCAGATCGGCGAGGAGCGCCGCTCCGGCCTCGTTCGCGGCCAGGACATCGTTGGTGCCGTCGAGTACGTAGGCGGGCGCAGAACCCAAGGTCTGCAACAGTTGGCGCACACCCGGGCGCAGCGGGCGCGTCGGTACATCCGCCGAACGGGTGCGACCGGACCTGCCGACCCGGCCCTGACGCTGGACAAGGCCGCCGAGCCCCGGTCGTGGCCCGCGGTGTGGGTGCTCGGGCTGGGCACGTTCCTGTTCGTGACCACCGAGCTGCTGCCCGTCGGTCTGTTGCCCTCGATCGGTGGGGGGGTGGGTGTGCCGATCAGCGTCGCGGCCTCAGCGGCCCGCTGGCCAACTTCAGTGGGACTTGGCCAACCTCACTGGGACGGACAGCCCGAGCCTCGGCAGCTCGGACAGTAACCCGCGGACCCGGCGCTGGCCGTCGCGGCGTGGGACGGCACCGACCCGATGGGCGAGCGCGAGCGCGACGACCTGCTGTTGGCCGGTGAGGGCCTACCCAACGCCGACATCACCGCGCGACTGCACGTCGCTGAGAGAACGGTGCGCAACCACCTGTCCACCGCGATCACCAAACTGGGCGTCCGCAACCGGATCGAGGCAGCCAGGGTTGCCCGCGACCCCGCTGCGGTCGCACCCGGGGCGTGGCGACCTCGCTCTGTGCGGTTCGGGCGGCTCTACAGGTATCAGCTGACCCATGATCGTGCTCGTTGCGCTACCAGCGGAAGGAGCTGAGCTATGGCCGACATCACGATCAACGGGATCACCATCGACCCCACCGCACGGTCTGCAGATCTGTCCACGGTGGAGCCCGCGTCCCCGGACGCCTCGTCGTCGAACTATCTGCTCGTCCAGACCGACGGACCGCTGAGCGAGGAGGGCAAGCGCGCGCTCGCCGATCTCGGCGCGGTGATCCAGGAGTACATCCCCGAGGACACTTATCTCTGTAGTTATCCCCCAGTCGACCTCGCCATCGTGCGCGACCTGCCCGAGGTGGTCTGGGCCGACGTCTACCTGGGCCTGTTCAAGATCTCACCGCGGCTGCGGCCTCCGGCGCTGTCCGGGCTGGACCCGATCGCGGCCGCGGGCGCGTCCCGATCGCCGTCGCGGCTTCGGCGCGAGGTCGACGTCGTGCTGCACGCCGGAGTCGACCCGGCATCCGACCTCGTGGGGCGGATCGCCGCGGCGGCCCGGATCGACCCGACCGGGCTGCAGGTCGGGCGGCGCAAGGTGCGGCTGACGACCGAGCTGGGCTCCCTGCCCGACATCGCCGAGCTCGACGAGGTGCGCCAGATCGAGGAGGTACCAGCCCGGCAGCTGTTCAACAACGTCGCACGGAAGATCATCGACGCCGACGTGCTGGTTAACGGCACGGCCTACCGCGGCGGCGGCCAGATCGTCACGGTCGCCGACACCGGTTTCGACCAGGGCTCGACCACCGCGACGCACCCGGCGTTCACCGGACGTGTTGCCAAGCTTTATGCGCTCGGCCGGCCGACCCCCGCGCAGGCCGACGACCCGGACGGGCACGGCACGCACGTTGCCGGTTCGGTACTCGGGGACGGCATGTCCGCGAGCATGGGCGGGGCGATCCAGGGAACTGCCCCGGAGGCGACGCTCATCCTCCAATCGGTCCTGGACGCCGGCGGCGGGCTGGGCGGCATCCCGTTCGACCTGCACGACCTCTTCCAGCCGCCCTACGACGACGGCGCCAGGGTGCACACCAACTCCTGGGGTATCCCGGTGCCGGGGCTGCCCTACGACGCGAGCTCCCAGGAGATCGACGACTTCGTCTGGGAACACCCGGACCAGGTGATCTGCTTCGCGGCCGGCAATGACGCGTCCGACACCGACGCGGACGGTGTCGTCGACCCGGTCTCGGTCGGCTCGCAGTCTGCGGCGAAGAATGCCATCATCGTCGGTGCGAGCGAGTCGGTCCGCGACTTTCGGCCGTCCTACGGCACCTACTGGCCCGGCGACTTCCCGGCCGACCCGATCCGGCGCGACCCGCAGGCCAACAACGCCCACGGGATGGTCGCGTTCAGCAGCCGCGGGCCGACCCAGGAGGGCCGGATCAAGCCCGACGTGGTCGCGCCGGGCACCTGCATCCTCTCCACGCTGTCGCGGGCCGTGGCCACGCCGTCGACGGTGTTCGGCACCTCGTCGGACCCGGACTACTTCTTCAGCAGCGGCACCAGCATGGCCACACCGCTCGTCGCGGGGTGCGTCGCCGTGCTGCGCGAGACGCTGGTCGAGAACGGGGTCGCTGAGCCGACTGCGGCGCTGGTCAAGGCACTGCTGATCAACGGGGCCGTGCCGCTGGCGGGCCAGTACGTGCCCACCGAAGCAGGGACCTCGCCCAACGGCAGCTCCGGCTTCGGCCGGGTCAACCTGGCCGGGTCGGTGATCATCCCCGGTGTGGAGGTGGACGCCGGCTTCGTCGAGGGTGGCCCGCTGGCGGAGGGCGACCAGGACACGATCGAGGTGTCGATCCCCGAGCGGCGCGACGACGACGAGGACCTCGCCGCGGCGGGATCGGCGACGTTCAAGGTCACGCTGGTCTGGTCCGACCCGCCCGGTGCCGGTCTGCAGAACGACCTCGACCTCATCGTGATCGCCGCGGACGGCAGCGAGCGACACGGCAACATGGGCACCGGGGACGGCTTCGACCGCGCGAACAACGTCGAGCAGGTGGTCTGGGAGAACATGCCGCCCGGCGCCGCCCGGATCGTGGTGCGGGCGTTCCGGATCACCCGCTTCGCCCAGCCCTACGCCTTCGCCTGGCGGATCAGCTGAGCGGAGCCCCTCACCGGTCGTGCGTGGATCGAGCCAGGGCACTCCTATCCACGCACGACCACCGGGAGGGCGCGCAGGCCGCGGACGATCGTGCTGTGGCGGTACTCCAGCTCCGCCGGATCGACGGCCGGCTCCAGGTCGCAGACGCAGTCGAGCAGTGCGCCGACCGCCACCCCCCTCGGTCCGCGCGAGCTGCGCTCCGAGGCAGTGGTGCAGGCCGTGCCCGAAGCCCACGTGCCCCCGCGCGTCCCGATCGACGCGCACCTCGTCGGCGAAGCGGGTCGGGGTCGCGGTTGGCCACGGCGAGGGACAGGATCACCTGTACCCCGGCCGGGATCGCCACCCCGCTCAGCAGGCCCAGCACCGCATTGCCGATGAGGTTGACCGTGGTCTCGTGCCCGGCGATGAGCAGCAGCATGCCCATCGCAAGGAGCTTCCTCCTGCGAGAGCCGGTCGTCGCCTCGGACACGGCCACGAGGCCGCTGAGCAGGCCGTCGTCCGGGTTGTACGAGGGCCTCACGCATCACGGGCCGAGCGCCATCAAGCTTGTCGGTCGTGCGCAGTACGGTGCCCAGCATGGCGCTGGAGGCAGGGGCCGAGCTGGTCGAGTTCGACGGGCAGCTGTCGTTGATGGCTGCTCCTGAGATCGCCCACGACCCGTCGGCCTACCTCGTCGATCTTGCTGCCGAGCACGGTGAGGTCTTCACACGGCCGTGGGTAGTCGGGCTGATCTTGGATCTCGTCGGTTACACCGACGACCGTGACCTCGCCGAGCTGACTGTTGTCGAGCCGGCGTGCGGCTCGGGCGCGTTTCTCGGGCCGCTGGTCCGCCGGTTGAGTGCGTCCTGCCGACGATGGAACCGGCCGATCACCGACACTGCCGCTTCGCTTCGGGCCTTCGACCTGCTGCCGGCCAACGTCGAACGCTCACGGGAACTCGTGTCCCGTGTCCTCGTCGACGACGGATGGCCTGCGGAAGCCGCCGAGACGCTGGCAGTCGAGTGGGTGCAGGTCTCCGACTTCTTGCTGCGGTCGTCGCAGGTTGGCGCCGTTGATCTCGTGGTCGGCAACCCGCCGTATGTCCGCCTCGAGGACGTACCCGATGCGCGGATGCGTGCCTACCGTGCCGCGTGCCGGACTATGACCGGTCGCAGCGACCTCTACGTCGGCTTCTTCGAGCGGGCGCTGCGATCGCTCAAGCTCGACGGGAAGGTCGGGTTCATCTGCGCGGACCGTTGGATGCGCAATCAGTATGGCCGACACCTACGCGCGATGGTCGCCGCGCAGTTCAGCGTCGACGTCACCATCGCCATGCACGACGTGGACGCGTTCGATGAGCTGGTGTCGGCGTACCCAGCGATCACGGTCATCTCGCGCCGCGCACAGGGCACAGCAGTCGTGGCCGACACGACGGCGGCCTTCGGTGCTGCATCTGAGTCCGAGTTGTCGGAGCACATCCGGCGCGGCGTTGACACGACCGTGTCAACAGCGACCTACCAGGTATCGCAGCTGCCGCACTGGTTCGGCGGTGACGGGTCATGGCCGACCGGCTCGCCTGCGCGGCTCGCGATGATCGAGCACCTGACCGATCACTTCCCACCGCTCGAGGACCCCACGACACGAACACGGGTCGGTATCGGTGTGGCGACAGGCGCCGACGGCGTGTTCATCACGACCGACACTCAGGTCGCTGAGCGCGAACGACTGCTGCCGCTGAGCATGGTCCCCGGCATCGCATCCGGCCGGGTCGAGTGGTCCGGCCACTACCTCGTGAACCCATGGGACGACGACGGGCTAGTTCGGTTGCAGAGCCATCCGCGGTTGTTCGGCTACTTCGAGGCAAACGCCGAGGCACTGCGCCGGCGCAACGTGGCGGGACGGCAGCCCGACCGGTGGTACCGGACGATCGACCGTGTCATTCCCGGTCTCAAGGAATCGTCAAAGCTCCTCATCCCCGACATGCGGATGACGATGCATCCTGTGCTCGACGAGGGACAGACCTACCCGCATCACAACCTGTACTTCGTCACCTCCGAAGGCTGGGACCTGCGCGTCTTGGGCGGCCTGTTGCTCTCCCGGGTGGCGACAGCGTTCGTCGAGGCCTTCTGCGTGAAGATGCGCGGCGGCACCCTGCGGTTCCAGGCGCAGTACCTCCGCCGGATCAGGGTCCCGCGCCGTGAGGACGTGTCGGCCAAGGACGCGGCAGCACTCGCGGACGCGTTTGACCGCCGGGACGTGGATGCGGCAACCTCGGTCGCTCTCCGCCTCTACGGCCTCGGCACGCTCCCGGAGTAGACGATCACTCTCCCGCCAGACGCCTTCGACCGAGCCATCCGCAGCTACTGGTCGGTGCGCGACGCGCAATCCGCGAAGCAGCTCGCCAGCGGAAAGGTCGACGCCGGAAGCCGCGGCTCGGTCACCGGCGGCGGCCACCTCGACGGGATTCTGACCTGCTCGAGCAAGTCTTCGTCGCGGCCGGGTTCGACCGCTCCGAGGTCCTCCGCCGCGCCGGCGTCGAACTGCCCGGCTACTACCGGCCCACGAAGAAGTGGGACCTCGTCGTCATCTCCGGCGATCGGCTCGTCGCGGCGATCGAACTGAAGTCCCAGGTGGGACCGTCCTTCGGCAACAACTTCAACAACCGCACCGAGGAAGCGATCGGCAACGCGGTCGACGTCTGGCGTGCCTACGAGGAAGGAACTTTCGGGTCGGTCCGGCCATGGCTCGGCTACGTCTTCCTGCTCGAGGAGACGGGCAAGTCGGTCACGCCGGTCCGGGTCGCCTCCGGGGTCTTCCGCCCCGAACTGATCTTCGACGGCACATCCTATAAGGAACGCTACGCCATCCTATGTCGTCGGTTGGTCCGCGAACGCCTCTACGACGCGGCCTGCTTCGTGACCAGCTCGCGCGAGCCGGACAGCGCCATCCACCAGCCCGAGGCCGAGCTGTCCTTCGCGAACTTCACCGCCGCGATCGCCGGCCGCGCTGCCTACATCAAGGCGCTCGGCGCATAGGAAGCCGGTCTCGCCGTGGAGTCATCCATGGAGCGAAACAGCGGCAACGGGCGGGGCAGAGGTTCCCGACGGCGGCGCTCCGCGAAGGGTTGATGCAGCTAGTGTCAAGTAATTCTGTTGCATTTACTGGGCGTTGTTGTCGACGAGCTTCCTGATGCTGGTCTGTACGAGCTGGACCTTCGCGAGGATCTCGTCGGCGGTAGCCGTCCACATGAACGGCTT
>Ga0105049_10001726_pt1 | contig 25740 bp, 24 predicted proteins | sample MAT06_FD_78087 | JGI IMG/M metagenome (GOLD analysis project Ga0105049, IMG submission 78087) | Freshwater microbial communities from Lake Fryxell liftoff mats and glacier meltwater in Antarctica - MAT-06 | ecosystem: Environmental > Aquatic > Freshwater > Ice > Liftoff microbial mat | place... | reverse complement strand
AGTATATTTATTTATGTTGCTATTGATAACAGTTATAATTGTACTAATTAACTAAATTGGATTTTAAGAATAAATACACTAAAAATTCAATATAGCGGTTCTGAGTTTAGTAGGTACATAACCCCACCGCCAACCCCCTAAGAGCAAGCTAGGAGCAGGCTATGATTTAGAAAAAGTATAGCTAGATTTCTTATTGCCCCTGCTCCTCAGCCTTTTTAGTCATGAAGGGGCTTGCATAAGTGTGAGAATTGATGAAAAAATTGATCCGCGAGAGTCAAATAGGACATTCTCGTTTTGCAAGGGACGCACGAGGAAATCAGTGAAAGTTTTAGTTGTAGGTAATGGGGGGCGCGAACACGCTCTGGCATGGAAACTGTTGCAATCTAAGCAAATTGAGCAAGTTATCTGTGTACCAGGGAATGGAGGTACAGCAAGTATGGAACGTTGCCATAACTTGCCCCTAGCAGTAGATGATTTTGAGGGTATGAGCCGATATGCTCTAGAACATGGCATAACTCTGGTGATAGTTGGGCCAGAAGTCCCCCTATCTAAGGGAATCACAGATTACCTCCAAGACAAAGGACTGATGGTATTTGGCCCAGTCAGAGCGGGAGCGCAGATTGAGGCGAGCAAAGCTTGGGCAAAAGCCCTGATGCAAGAAGCGGGAATTCCGACGGCACGGAGTGCGGTATTTACGGAGGCAGTAGCAGCAAAATCTTATATAAAAGCTACGGGAGCGCCAATTGTCGTCAAAGCTGATGGCTTGGCGGCTGGCAAGGGTGTAACGGTAGCTGAAACAGTTGAACAAGCAGAAAGTGCCGTTGATGCAATTTTTCAGGGACAATTTGGCAGTGCTGGTGAATTTGTCGTTATTGAAGAATGTTTAATTGGGCAAGAGGTGTCAGTTTTAGCGTTAACCGATGGGCTAACAATTAGACCCTTGCTGCCAGCTCAAGACCATAAGCGGATTGGTGACGGCGATACGGGAGAAAATACTGGTGGGATGGGAGCATACAGCCCAGCACCCATCGCTACGCCAGAATTGATGGCACGCATTCAAACAGAAGTATTAGAAAGAGCGATCGCAACCTTACGAGCTAAAGGCATTGATTACCGAGGTGTACTATATGCTGGGTTAATGATTGCACCTGATGGCGACTTGAAGGTTTTGGAATTTAACTGTCGCTTTGGCGATCCCGAAACCCAGGTGATTTTGCCACTGTTAGCAACACCCCTAGAAGAGTTGATCCTAGCCTGTGTACAACAGCGATTAAGTGAATTGCCACCCATTGCTTGGAAAGGGGGAGCATCTGCCACTGTGGTTGCAGCTTCGGGTGGTTATCCCGGAGAATATCAGAAAGGCCAGGTCATTACTGGCATTGGCGAGGCAGAGGCAACAGGAGTAACTGTATTTCATGCAGGTACAAAATTGAACCAGCAACAAGAAGTAGTGACAGATGGGGGACGGGTATTAAATGTAACTGGAATTGGAGAAAATTTTGAGCAAGCGATCGCCCAAGCCTACGCAGGGATCAAATATATTCAGTTTGATGGGATATATTACCGGAGAGATATTGGGCATAGAGTTAGGAGTTATTCCTAATGCCCAATGCCCAATGCCCAATGCCCAATGCCCAATGCCCCATGCCCAATACCCAATGCCCCATTCCCTAACATGTTTGTCAAATTAACTGTTAATTTTTTAGTTGTTAGGCTTTATAACAAGTATTAACAACTTTATTTAAGATGCTAAGTCTGTTAAAAACAATTCAACATGCGATCGCTACTTGGTGGTCTGAGTTCACCCTCCAGACCAAACTACTGGCTGTGGCCACAATGGTAGTTTCATTGGTGATGAGTGGTCTGACCTTCTGGGCTGTGAATACAATTCAGCAGGATGCGCGGATGAATGACACCCGCTTCGGCCGTGACTTGGGGCTGCTACTTGCTGCCAACGTTGCCCCCCTAGTTGCTGACAATAATCTCACTGAGGTTGCCCAATTTTCTCAACGCTTCTACAGCAGCACCTCTAGTGTGCGTTATATGCTTTACGCCGATGAAAGCGGGGAAATCTTTTTTGGCATTCCTTTTTGGGAAGCCGAGGTAGAAAACTCCCTCACCATTAAACGGCGAATCCAACTGCCAGAAGATTACCCTGGTAATGGGGAAAAGCCGATGGTGCGGCAACATACAACCCCAGATGGAACAATTACCGATGTATTTATTCCTCTGATCGTCAATAAAAAATACTTAGGTGTATTAGCGATCGGTATCAACCCCAATCAGACTGCTGTCATTTCCACCAATTTTACCCGCGATGTCACTATCGCCGTTTTTATCACGATTTGGGTAATGGTGATTTTGGCAGGAGTGATTAACGCTTTGACCATCACTAAGCCAATAAAAGAACTGCTAGTGGGGGTGAAGCAAATTGCTACCGGGAATTTCAAGCAGCGCATTGATTTACCTTTAGGAGGCGAACTAGGGGAGTTAATTTTAAGCTTTAATGAAATGGGAGAGCGATTAGAGCGCTATGAAGAACAGAATATTGAGGAACTGACCGCAGAAAAAGCCAAACTAGAAACCCTAGTTTCAACGATCGCAGATGGTGCTGTGTTGATTGATAACAACATGCAAGTGATTTTAGTCAACCCCACGGCGCGGCGAATTTTTGGCTGGGAAAACGCTAATGTGGTAGGCTGCAATGTCTTGGATCACTTGCCCCTAGCGGTACAAATGCAAATCACCAGTCCCTTGTACGAAATGGCAGCAGGCGAATGCGAAAGCGCCGAATTCCGAATTTTTATTAACGAACCCACCCCCCGGACGATCCGCATTCTCTTAACTACAGTACTCAACGTGCAAAGGGAAAGCATCAAAGGCATTGCAATTACTATCCAAGATATAACCCGTGAGGTGGAATTAAACGATGCAAAAAGCCAATTTATCAGCAACGTTTCTCACGAACTGCGAACGCCTCTATTCAACATCAAAACCTATATTGAAACCCTGCACGACTACGGCGAAGACTTAGCTTTACAAGAACGGCAAGAGTTTCTGCAAACAGTGAACCATGAAACCGATCGCCTAACCCGCCTAGTCAATGATGTTTTGGATTTGTCAAAACTCGAATCTGGTCGCAACTACAGCTTCGATGGCGTGGATTTAGCCCAAGCGATCGAGCAAACATTGCGTACTTACCAACTGAATGCAAAAGATAAAGGTGTTGAACTCCTTCAGGAAGTTGATCCTAGTTTACCCCTGGTAATGGGTAATTATGATCTGTTAGTACAAGTGTTTGGCAATCTGATTGGTAATGCCCTCAAATTCACCAAAGCCGGTGGTAAAGTAGCAATCCGCGCTTACCAACTAGATTTTAAGCCCAGTCACACTCAATCTCTTCCAGTACGGATTGAAATTTCCGATACTGGAATTGGCATCGCTATAGAAGATCAACACTCAATTTTTGAACGCTTCTTTCGCGTAGAAAACCGAGTTCACACCCTAGAAGGCACGGGTTTAGGTTTATCGATTGTCAGAAATATCATCGACAGACATCGTAGTAAAGTCCATTTGGTGAGTGAAGTCGGCATTGGCACCACTTTTTGGTTCGACTTAGCCCCCTTTGAAGAAAAAGCGCCACCGATACAAGTTGAAGCTATTGCGGAAGCATCCAAAATCACAACAGTTTGAAGGTTAGGAATTGGGAATTGGGAATTGTTTGTTAATTTTGACCTCTCTCCAAACCTCTCTCCTAAAAGGAGAGAGGCTTTGAATATTACTCCCCTTCCCTTGTAGGGAAGGGGTTGGGGGTTAGGTCTGTATTGGACTCAACCCAGAAGCGCTATATTCCCCACTCCCCACTCCCCACTAAACACAAATCAAGACCTTAATATAACGAACAACAAACAGACCACTAATAAACCCAAAAGTAACAGCAAAGCCTGATTGCGTTTTATCCAACTTTTCACAGTTATTGCAAAACCTTTAGTGTAACGCTGCTGTTCCAACTCTAACTTTGTCTCTTCAATATTTTGGTAGAGAGTACAATCTTTAGCGTAGGGACGCTGAGGAAAATTGCAAGTATCATCAGCGTGATAGGTGCAGGTGTCGCACAGATAACCGTCCCCAGTGGCGCGGTGCAATGGAATACCGGGATGACCGTAAGCTTTGAGTGTCGTCCGGCAATAGGGACAACTAATAGCTTGATTATCAACGAGTTGATGGCAGTGGGGACAAGATACAGTAGCCAAAACCTTTAGCGCAAATAGGTTGAGTAAACTCTTTGATTCTAGCCATTTCTAAAAATAATGGGGAAATACATACGTAGCCTGTTAATTTTGAATATAGCTAGCTCTTAAAATTGGTTATTTTATCAGCAAAAGTACTAATTTTATGATGATTTTTTATATGTTTCTAAGTGATTTATATCACTCAAAATAATTAAGGCTATGCCATAATCGAGCAAATATGAGTTTTGTGCTAACTCCAAGAATTATTTAGAGGTATAAAAATATTGCCTTTTAATCCTGATCTGTGTCGTAACGAAAGCGAAGTTGAAAGCAAACTCATAGTGCAATATTTGCTACCGCAGCTAGGTTATACTCCTGACACCTGGCATCAAGAAGTTGCCATTGGTAGCATCCGCTTAGATTTCTTAGCATTTGCTGCACAAGTGATTCCTTTTGTCTTAGATGCCAACTCACCTCTGAGTGTCGTCATGGAGGCAAAGCATCCCAAACAAAACTTAAATAATCATGTCCTCAGACTCAGGCATTATTTAACCAGCTTGAATGTGCGATATGGATTGCTGACTAATGGCAAAGAGATTAGAATTTATCAAAAATTACAATCCGATATTCAGTTAATATTTCAATGTTATGGGAAGGAAGTTGAGCCGAAATTAGAGAATATTAAAGGTTTAATTGGTAGAGAGAGTCTGAAAGAAAGACAGATGATAGATAAACCAGAAGTTCAAATAACTGAAAATAATTTAAATTTTGAAACAAAGAGGCAACATACAATGAAAACGATTGCAATCTACCACAATAAAGGCGGCGTTGGTAAGACTACTATTGCAGTTAACCTGGCAGCAGCATTACGTGAAAAAGGTAAAAGAGTACTTTTGATTGATATAGACTCTCAGGCAAATACTACTTTTGCGACAGGATTAATAAAATTTCAATTTGATGAAGATGACGATTTACGTGAGCAGAATATATCACATTTATTGGAATCAGGAGATTTCTATTTTATTCCAGAAATTATGCGTGAGTCTCATTTTTTTAATAATCCAGAGATAGATGTTGTTCCATCACATATTAACCTTATTGATAAGCAAGATAAACTAAATCAAATAGCAGTTAGCCGAAGTAGGCTTATTTCTAAACTCAAAATTGTAGAAAAGGATTATGATATTGTAGTTATCGATACTCCTCCGTCGAGAGATTATTATGCTGAAGTTGCCTTAATTGCTTCTGATTATTTGATTATTCCTTCAGATTTAAAACCATTTGCAAACCAAGGTTTACCAACAGTCAAAAATTTTCTGAAACAAATTAATGAATACAGAGTACTTATTGGGAAGCCACCCATAAACATAATAGGGGTTTTAGCTTCTAAAATTTCTACTAACGCTAAATTTTTACAGTACACTTTTCCAAGACAAAGAAGTGTTATATCTGAGCGCTATGACTTACCTTTGATGGAAGCAGTTATTTATGATAGAACCTCCCTTTCAGAATGCATGAATAATTCTATAATGGTAGGAGATTTAGAATACCCCGATCCAAAATCAGTTATCAAATATGCCAACTCGAAAACTAATGCTCAACAATCCGCTATGGAATTTGAGATGTTAGCTAAAGAAGTTTTACAAGAAATAGGAGTTAATTAATAATGAAATTTTATACTGTTGATGTCAAAAATATTACTTGTGATGTATCTCCATCCAATTTCTCAGATGATGCTTTAAGCAACCTCGCTGATATGATTATAGAAAGCGGGGGAATTATCAGACCATTAATTTTGAAAACTACAGGTTTAGAGACTTATGCAGTGGTTGATGGATACTTTGAATATTATGCTGCTGTTAGAGCAAGAGAAAAAAATCCTCGTCAATGTGAAATGGTCAATGCCTTTGTAATTTCCCCTAAGAACGAAGATGAAATATTTAAGCAAGTAGCTGCATTCAGGGAATTGGGTTCTGATGATAAACCAGAAGTTCAAACTCCAATTAAAAAAAATCATTCCGAATCGATTTCAGAAAATAATGATTTTAATTTGTTGGAAAAGCAAATTAATGATTTAAAGTCAGAACTGGCACAAGAAAGACAAGAAAGACAGAAACTATACGATACTATCAAGTTGATTGAAAGTCAGATACCCAAACAGATTACACCATTAGATGCATTTAATAGTCTAAGTTTACTAGAACTGACTTTCAGATTAAGAACTGCTGGTTTTACTGATAAAAAAGCTGTTCAGGTCGCTGAAAGTGTAGAAAAAGAACGTAAAAAGAAAGAGTTTGAATCTTTGAAAGATGTATTAGCAAGAGTAAAAATTGCCAGTGGCAAAAAACAGATTAAAGGTATCAGTGGCGATAAAATGGTAGATATTGTTGATAGCTGGTCACGCATCTTGTTTATTTAAAATTTAGTTACATCTGAATTGCAAGAATAATTCGGGGCTAATATGGATAGTCTGGAATCTAAAATTGTTGAAATCTTAAAACGTGGCACTCCTATAAGAGCAGTAAAAATTGCTGAAATGCTGGGAGTTGAAAGACGGGAAGTCAATCATTACTTATATTCTTAATTGAAGAATATGGTTGTCCAAGATAGTGAGTTTAAATGGTCATTGAAGACAAATGAAATAGGTAATAATCAGCGTATCCCAACTCAACCACGAACACCTCAAAACCAATCATCTAAACCTGGAACGCAAAATAACGGATACAGTTTTACCAAAAAAGAGATTCGACAAGATACTCCGATTCTCCCAAATCAATCATCACAACCCGTCAAACATGAAAAACTGGAGAAATTTTATCAACAAAATTTTCAACCAAGCTCTCAAACTCCATCCTCACAACCTATAAAGCAAACTAATCCCTATGAAGTTGTCAGGATAGAACTCGCTCAAGTATCTTCTGAGGAAAAAGTAAAAATTCTAGAAAATGCTTTTAGACAAGATAGATATGCAGAACTAGAAGATGAACAGATAAATGCTCTCCAATTAATTTTAGAAGAAGCTAGGCGAGAAGTAAATATAGCCAATAGGGCTTATACACAAGGAAAACTAAGCTTTTGGAAGACTAACTCTTTAGCGATCGCAATTATATCCATAGCCTTAACTCTTGGTACATTCTTCGTGATTAGTCAACTGAAATCTAACTCAAATTACCAACCTACCCCAACTATTCCACAAAATAGGTAGATTTACCAACCTCTTTACCGTTTTCCTCTAGGCTTTGAATTCTCCCCATTCCCTTGTAGGGAAGGGGGCTGGGGGGTTAGGTTTCATATCTAACCCCGCGCCTGTCGCAGTGCATTAAACGCCTTACCTCGCCACCCAACTGGTAACAGCGATAAACCTAAACCAGTCCAAGCTTTAGGAGTTGAAAAAGACTGTCCCGCCAAAACTAGCTCTCTACCTTTTTGCGTTTCACCCTTTTCAATTAAACGCAAACCTAATAATAATTGCGTTTCAGTTAGACGATTTTTCCTGATTGTCTCTATTTTTTCAGACTCAAATTTATAAGTTTCTAAATACCGCATTTTATCAAACAAATAAGGAATGGCTCGATTGATACCTTGTTGCTCTGCGTGTAAGCGATATTCCATCAATAATTCTGGTAAGTAATAACCCTTTTTTCCAGCCAAAGCCAGACGCACAAATAAATCATTATCTTCGCAATTTTGCAGATTTGGCTGCATATATCCTAACTCTTGCAATGTTTTACGGCGAAATAATGTCGCCCCAACTTGAAAGCTTTGGTGAATAAATACAACTTCCAACAAATTATCTACAACACCTGCGGGTAAATTCTTCCTACCCCAACGATGAGAATTTTCTTGAGTTTTTGCCTCATCTCGGATATTGTTAATATCAATTATCCAATGGTCTGTACCAACAAAATCAATGCTATAATCTTGATCAATAATAGCTGCGGTACTTGCCAGAAAACCGGGTGTTAGCCGATCATCATCATCAAATTTAATAAAATATTCACCACTGGCAGCATCAAAGCCAGAGCGCATATTATTACTTTTACCAATATTTTGCAGATGACGGATATATTTAATCCGGTGGTCTGTGTACTGTGATATTAACTCAGGTGTGCGATCGCTAGAACCGTCATCACAAACAATTAGCTCAAAGTCTTGCTCAGACTGATTGAGTACACTGTCAATAGCATAAGGAAGGAGATGAACACGATTAAAAGTAGGAATGCAAATAGTAATTTTAGGCATATTATATACTATTATAGAAAATTTATTTATATTAATTGCTAATTTAATCCACCGCCAATAAAATATAGCTTTATTGGCGAAATGCTGATGATCTCGGACGAGTTCTTCAGCTTGGGGCGCGGATTGAGCTAGGAGCATCTGGGTAATAACTTTAGAGACTTGCCAAACAAATGGCGAGTCTCTTCATAAACTGCTAGAAGTACTAATAAGCCTAACTATTGAACAACTGCCTTCTTGAAAATAATCTCAGCAACCCAGCAGTTCCAACACCCCAAGCACCATTAACTAATAAACCTGTCACTATTCCCACAAGTTTCCAGCCTCCAGCGATGGGCTGACCCTTGAGTGGCGCTACCACAAACCAAGCCACTAGCGTCGGGACAATTGCACCAAATACCAATGCAGCTAACCAATAGCTTTTATTATGTCGAAAACGAGGCGCGATTGCTACCCAAATTAGTCCCCAAATTCCTCCCCAGAATGCGCTTGACCAAATTTGCGGGATTCCGAATGGTTGTGTCGGTGCAGTTGCATAGGGGGCGCGAGGCGCGAAATTCACTGCATGTAGCAGCGCCAACATTCCTTGGTGAAATAGCAAAACAGATATAAAGCCTGCAATAAATGCTAATGCGAATCGAGATAAGGCAGCTTTTTGAGTCATTGCTTGTACGAAAACCTCTAGAGCTTGCTTCTTAGAGTTGTCTATGATAGTTTGCTAACTAGCATAATTACAATAACTCTATCAATTTACGGTATTTTGTTGAATACTATAGTCTAAGGAGCTGGAGTTAAGAGTATCTAGGTACTCTACCAAATATATGACAAATAGAAAAGCCAGTTTTACCGATTGAGAAATCGATGCCTCTGAATTTTTAAATTCATCTAGAACATTTTTGATCAACGAAGCACCTGCTGCGATCGCTTTGGCTTCAGTTGGAGCAACATAAGAAAAGTTTCCTAAACCACTGACAACTTTACCTTTCAAGATTTTCATATATATTTATTTTTGTAAATAGGTTGGTGAATTTTAATTACTATTAATATCGATTGAACATAAATTGTATTCAGTAGCGATCGTCAAAACTGTTGTCTCTTGAGTAATTTTGGTAGGGAGTCACGCAGAAATAACTTACCTTCAAAAATCATCGCTTACAGCCTTATTGATAAATGAGAGGGGAGTGGCAATGATACCGCACACAAAAATATCTACGCAGGTTTCGATATAATCCTCACAGCTATAGCTGCCTTGATTGAAATTTGCACTACGGCATAGCATTCCAGCTAATAACATTCCTTTAAACATATCAACTGCTGGAAATAGCTCAATGTCTGCTCTAACAGTGCCTCGTCTCTGACTCGATTGCAGGTAAGCTACCAGTTTTTCGCCTAAAGGTTTAGCAGCTTCTTGAATAACTTGTTTCGCTGCATCAGGATGACGTTTGGCTTCTCCAATAAAGGTACGAATTAAGTCTTCTTGTGCCTCTAGCATAGTATTGTAAAGATGGGCATACTGTATTAAATCAATTTTTAGATCCTGTGTCCACGCTTGGGGATGTGCAAGGGCTTCTGTCTGGAGTGCCAAGGCATTTTTGATTACTGCTCCCAAAAGTTGTTCTTTGCTAGCAAAGTGGCGAAATAAAGTCACCTCATTCACACCAGCAACACGAGCTATTTCACGGGTAGTTGCTCCTTGAACACCTAAACTGGCAAATACCTGCGATGCGGCTTCTATCAAACGTGTACGGGTGAGAGTTGATGAACGGATGGTTTTATGCATTTATGCTGGCAAGTACTTACACCAACTTACATCATAGGTTATGTGGAAAAAGCTGTCGCAGCTTGAAGAAAAATAATCTTGATACCAGCATTTTTAAAGTTATTGAAAATCTTATATTGACTCAAATTTATTTCGGTGCAATAGCTAATATTTTACTCATTTTAGTAACTGGGACAATTACTCCACTTCTTAAATAATGAGGTACTCTTTGGATGGCAATAAATCCCAGTCGTAAATAAAACCCTTCGGCATAGAGGCTAGCAGTTGTAATTACCTTATTTATGCCTTGATTAGTTGCTTCATCGCAAAAATGTTGAACTAAAGCACGCCCGATACCCTTACCTTGATATTTAGGATGGACATACAGCCCGATGAGTTCATCAACAATAAAACTAGCAAAACCTATAACAACATCTCCCTCGATCGCAACCGAGAAAGTTTCGATTTTCATACTCTTCAAGATATATGAACCATCAGGTTTGTCGCGGTTATTACGCCAAGCTAAAAGTTCTTTTCGGGTGTAGAAAGTTACAGGCAGAGCTTTGATGGCAGCAATATGAATTGCACTCAGCACCCACGCATCTGTTTCTTGGGCAGGCCGAAGAGATATTTCGTTAGCGCTCATAGGTTCAGGGCTGGTATTTAGATTACATGCCTGTTTAACTTTTTAGTATGTTATGAGAAATTTTAGTTGCGTAGCCGTGCCCGTCGGAGACATCGCAACACATCAATTAGCCAAATTCTCTACTGCTTTACTGATCTTAGCAGTTTGCAATTGAGTCACAACTCGCTGGACAATTTGCCGTCTGATTCCCTAAAAATTTTGGCTCGCATCTATAACGCAAGCAAGTACAGCCGCAGGGTAAGTTTGGGGATAATCACTCACCGCCCCCTGTAATTCGATCGATGACAACTCCTAAACTATAAGCTACGGTAATTTCATACGCAAAACCTATAATAAGTTCTAAAAACCCTTAAGTCTATCGGTAAACCGTATATTATGAGTAAAGCAATAAAATAACCAGCTTCAAAATCTGTTTTTTGAAGTAATCAAGCAATATATTTTGATATTTGGCTAATTTTGCGGTGCTTATTTGAATATCTTCTTAAAGCTTGCTGATTCGACTATTTATCAAGCTCGAAGCCATTAAAAATTGAAAAGGAGTGAATGTGATCAACGCCATACAGATTAACGAAAACTTGACAACAACAGGACAAGTTATACCAAAACAGCTTGAGCAAGCTATCCAAGAAGGTTTTAAGTCCGTTTTAAATTTGCGATCGCCTGATGAGCTAGGATTTTCCAAGGATGAGCAAAGAGTAGCGGAAGCATTGGGGCTGCATTATACGAATGTTCCACTCAAGGTGGATTTAAAAAATTTAAATGAAGAGGCTATTACGAAAATTCTCAGGACACTCGAAGAAATTCCTAAACCAGCAGTTGTGCATTGTGCAGCCGGGATGCGATCGACTGGAATTGCGCTCTTAAGTATCGCTATCCAGGAAGGATTAACAGCAGAAGAAACCTTAGCAAGAGCTAAGAATCTGGGTTTTGGATTCTTTGAACACGCTGGAGTTAGTCCCCGGCTGAAGCAATTATTTGTGGACTACGTTAGCAAACACGCGAAAGTAGTTGTGCCTACTTGCTGAAATATTTGTACTCAGCTAACAATAACGTGAGTTTGAAAAACCTCTCCCTGCCTTGAACTAAAGTTCAACTCTGTCCCTCTCCGACTCGGAGAGGGACGGTTTTGCGTAGTAAAATCTCTTAGGAACGTGGATTAAATAAAATGTAAAACTTCATCCTGTCTCTAGCTTCCCTCTCCTTTATAAGGAGAGGGATTGAGGGTGAGGTAAGCCAGGGATATAAATTGTATGTTATTTAATTCTTATTCCTTAGAGATTTCTTTTACCCAGGTATAATTCGCGCAACCCAGCAGTGGATGAGCCAACGTACAAATTCAAGGCGATCGCCCCATAATACCTGGTGGTTAAAAGCTTTTGGTTGAAGGGTGTGAGGGTGCGATCGCCTTTAGTATAGCCATCAAGCTATAGGAAGAATAAGCACTTCCCAGAAAATCTAAAAATCTTATCTAAGACTATTGGATTATTGAAAAATAAGCGTTACACTATTTCCATGAACCTTAGCCAAGGTTTTTGGGAATTAATTCATGTCAAAAATTATATATGATGTTATCCAGCGTTTTGAGGTAGAAAACGGCGTTCCCCGTTTGGTTTCAACAAATATCCAGGTGATTGAAGGTGGAGAAGATTTGCTGTCTTTGGCTACCAGTCTGCTGGATAAACTTGGTTTTTATGACAAGTTTGAGGAAAAACGCACATCTCAATACATAGGATATAAACTGAAAAATCCTGGAAAAGGAGCTAAACGTTATCAGCTTATTTTGGCTCAAAGAAAAGAAGGTTTATCCATTTCTATTTCTCAGGAGAGATTAGAGCCATATTTGCTAAAGCTAAACTTTTCAATCAATTTTTTCACAAAAATACCTGAATTGAAAAATGTAGTAACAATGTTTCAAGAAATATCAAAATTTTATTGGATCAGACCTAGCCAAAAAAACGTTTTTTTTGATTTAAGTAAAGAATATGGAGAAACTTTTAAAAGCCAAATCGTCGGAGATTTTGAATTAAATTTTGATGGTATAGCTTATAGGGAAGCCAAAAATTCTTATACTGATTCTAAAATTCAGAATATTAATGATATGGAAATAATTGATATAATCCAAAAAAAATATATCAGTAAGCATCCACTTTCAAACTCTTTGGATAATAGTGACTGTTGCTTAAAAATTGGTAAAGGCGACATAGGTAAAGACAAGCTTTTTAATTATGCATATCAGGTAATTATAAACTCAAGAGAAGTTTTAGAAGAATATCTTACTTATTTTGCAAAAATACTCATGGAGCAACAATAATGTCTGTCAAAGTCAAAAGGCTAGTTAATGCATACGAAGAAAGGATGCTAGAGTTTTTGCAAACTTGTGTAGATGATAGTTATAAAATTCATACACAGGTTAGCTTATCCCAATTTTGCGAACTAGACGATAGCATTGATTGGGAACTAAAAAGATTTTTCTTTAGCTCTAATGTGGATGCTTTAATAACAAACCATGACTATAAACCTTGTTTGGTTGTAGATTTTCAGTCTTCATATCATGACTCAGATGAAGCAAAAGTGCGCGATCGCAAAAAAGCAACTTTACTCGCTCTGGCATCGATTCCCTTACTTTATTCACGGGTGAAAGACTTTGGATTATTATATCTTTACTCTCAATCTGAAGAAGTAGTATGTAATCTATTTACAGGAAAACGGCGAGAAAATGCCCAAGCCCTGATTAGAAAGTATTGCGAACAATCTTTTTCTTCTGATGTTCGAGTTACAGCTTGATAAATTTTTAACACCCTTGCCCCCAGATATAACGAAGGTGGTACACTACATCAATGCTAGGGGTGCCTATATAACCAGGCTGAGATCACACCCTTAACACCTGAGTCTGGGTAATACCAGCGGAGGGAAGCTGTTTATTGAGGAATTACAATATGCGGACAGAATGGGTTGCTAAACGACGTGGGCAGGGTAATGTATCTCAAATGCACTACGCCCGCCAAGGTGTTATCACCGAAGAAATGCACTACGTCGCCCAACGCGAAAATCTCCCGGCTGATCTCATTCGTGACGAAGTGGCGCGGGGACGAATGATTATCCCTGCTAATATTAATCACACTAATTTAGAGCCGATGGCTATTGGCATCGCCTCTAAATGTAAAGTAAATGCTAATATCGGCGCTTCTCCCAACTCTTCTAATCTTCAGGAAGAAGTGGATAAGCTGAACTTGGCGGTGAAATATGGTGCTGATACCGTGATGGATTTGTCCACAGGTGGCGGTAACTTGGATGAAATTCGTACCGCCATCATCAAGGCTTCACCTGTTCCCATTGGTACAGTACCCGTTTACCAAGCTTTAGAAAGTGTCCACGGCACAATCGAAAACCTGACTGCTGATGATTTTCTCCATATCATCGAAAAGCACGCCCAGCAAGGGGTAGACTATCAAACTATCCACGCAGGGATTTTGATTGAGCATTTGCCCTTGGTGAGAAACCGCATCACTGGTATTGTCTCTCGTGGCGGCGGTATTTTGGCACGGTGGATGTTGCATCACCACAAACAAAACCCGCTTTATACCCACTTCCAAGATATTATTGAGATTTTCAAAAGGTATGATGTCTCCTTCAGTTTAGGAGATTCCCTACGTCCTGGCTGTACTCATGATGCCTCAGATGAAGCACAATTAGCTGAATTGAAAACCCTTGGACAGCTTACTCGCAAAGCCTGGGAAGATGATGTACAGGTGATGGTGGAAGGGCCTGGACACGTCCCAATGGATCAAATTGAATTCAACGTCCGTAAGCAAATGGAAGAGTGTTCTGAAGCACCTTTCTATGTTTTAGGGCCATTGGTGACAGACATTGCTCCCGGTTATGACCATATCACTTCAGCTATTGGAGCAGCAATGGCTGGATGGTACGGTACTGCGATGCTGTGCTATGTAACACCTAAAGAACATTTGGGTCTACCAAATGCCGAAGATGTGCGAAATGGGTTGATTGCCTACAAAATAGCAGCTCATGCGGCTGATATTGCTAGACATCGCCCTGGTGCAAGAGATAGAGATGATGAACTTTCTAAGGCGCGTTACAACTTCGATTGGAACCGTCAGTTTGAATTATCACTCGATCCAGAAAGAGCTAAGGAATACCACGATGAAACTCTGCCAGCAGATATCTATAAAACTGCTGAGTTCTGTTCGATGTGTGGGCCTAAGTTCTGCCCAATGCAAACTAAGGTTGATGCTGATGCGCTGACAGAATTAGAGAAGTTCTTGGCGAAAGAGGCTGTGACTCAAAGTTAGCTGATTGTCATATCGAGTCCGGTTAAATACCTATTGGGCTTTCAGATGGATCAGATATGGCATAGAACACCCTGTAGGGGCAATTCATGAATTGCCCCTACGACAGATGTGGTTTTTAAAATCACACCTATTTGGTATTTTCTGGGTAGAGCGATCGCTCTACCCAGTCTACAATTATCCTTAACCCAATACGCTTGGCTTACAGCTATTTTCAGGTAAATAGACCACGCAGTAAGGGCACAGCATTGCTGTGCCCCTACGATAGATGTGGTTCAAATACTTGAATTCTGCTTTAAAATCCAATTTCAATGGTCAAGCTGCGAATCTTTCCTGTATCTGCGTCAGCTTTATCTGCAACTTCAAGAGTCCAGGTTCCTTGGGGACTTTTACCTTTAAAGGCAGCAAGTTTAAGAGTATTTATCTCGTTGTATGTTGTTTTAATTTTATCAGTAGCTCCGCCCTGGCGATCGTGCAGAATTACAGGAAGTACGCCTATTTGCACTGGGGGAAAAAGAGTAACTACAAGATCCCCAATAAAAGTATGCTCGATGTCTACATTAACTTTGATGGATTTCACGAGGCCGGTAGTAGCGATCGCCAACGACAATGTTGATGTTTGTAAGTCGTTAATTGGGATATCTTGCACTGCTTGGAATCTGCTGATAGGTGATGTTTCAGGTGGCTTGGCCAATTCTACAGCTTTCAGAGCATTCATTCGACCGTAACCGTAGAAGGGACTACGACCATTAGTATCATATTTACCTCCAGCTTGATCGATGCGATCGCAAGAGCGTTTAATAATATCTCGCACTTCGTCCCAACGCAGATTTGGGTTTCTAGCAATAATTAGAGCTGCAACACCAGCCGCACCTGGACAAGCACTAGAAGTTCCGCCGAATTGGTTCGTGTAGTTGCCTGGGGCGTCACCCAGATTCCGATTACCCGAATTATAGCCAAGTACACCAGAGCGATCGCTTGTCCAAATTCCAGGGGTTTGAGAACTATCGCCATTGTTGCTGGGGAAGGCACACCAGACCGCCTGACCAAAGTCACTGTAAGCGCTTCTCGTGCCATAGTCGTTACAAGCTGCCACAGCAATCACTTTTTGGTAGCTGGCGTAGCCATCATTATCGACGCTTTCGTTACCATTGCCAGCCGCAAATAAAATTACACAGCCTTTGCCGTTGCGTCCCTTATTAATTGCAAAGTCCATAGCAAGGCGTGTGGAATCAGGCAGAGGTACTTTCTGGTTATGTACAGGATCGTTTTGCTCAAACCAAACACCATCTGCGGGCCCCCAGCTACAAGAGATTATATCAGCACCATTTTGAGCCGCCCAAACAAAAGCATCTGCTTCATCCTGCGACCCCAGCGCCGAAGCTAAACGAATCGGCATCAGCTTTGCACCTGGTGCCACACCAGATGCACCAAAGTTGCCGTTTCCACAAGCTACTCCTGCACAGCTTGTCCCGTGGTTATTGTCATTTCCCGGTCTGGGATTGTCACTTTTACGTGTGACATCACGCGGGGCAACAATTTTTCCAGAGGAACGGAACTCTTCATGATCGAGATCCACACCGTCGTCAATAATTGCAATAATCGTCCCAGTGCCATTACTCAACTTCCAAGCTGCCTCAACGTTGGCATGGGCGTTAATTACCTTACCATTAATTGTTGTTTGCTTTAAATGCCACTGCTGCGGGAAAACCTGACGTTGGCGTGATTCACGCACTAGTTCAGGGTGGCACAGATCAACTGATTCTTCATTCAAAAGTCTTTCGGCGATGTCAAAGATAGCTATACCAGTATTTGCAGATGCACTGACAAAGTAAGCATTTGGTGCATATTCAAGTTTGCGTTTAATTGTTAAGTCGTAACGTCTTACGACCTCTTGGCAGACCGTTAACTCTTCTTCGCTATTGAATTTAAGGAAGAGGTTTTCGGTGTAAATTATAGGTTGTTGGGATACTGGATCGATAAGAACACGTCCGGCAAATTGGACTTCAGGCTCTTGGTTGAGAATTACACGGGCGCGATCGCGCAAAGCGACGCCTTCAGTCGGAACTTTCGTTCGCAAAATTTCTACACCCGCTTGCCGAAACCGTGTTGCTAACTCGAATTCATTAAGGATGCTGCGAGCTGTTAGTGATACTGGTGCGACTTCAAAGGGTCTTGCACCAACAAGAGCGCTGCGGTTTTCGGTACGCACTACAACGTGTTCGTCACTGATAGCAAGTTCATATTGTTGACCGTTCTGCCCACCATAGCGAACTTGAACCATAATTTTATCTCCTGGGATATTTGAAATATTGGTTTACGAATTTTCATTATCAATAAAGGTGTATAGCTTGCATTGCAATGAAAGATTTGTATTCCATACCACTGAAAAACGCTATAACATCATTAGAACTTAAGAAAAATGTTTTATTTCCCGGTTGAGTTTTTTCTACAGGTGTACTCTTTACCCCTGATTCCTGAAGTGAGATTTCAAAAAGACTACTTTTCTGAGTATCCTGAACAAATTCGCGTTGGCAGCGAACGCACTGCTGTATCTTACACTCGTAAGCCTGGGTACTATGCAATACATTACAATCAACCCAAGATCGTGGCACTAGAAGCAGCCTTACAACTTAACGATGGTAAAATAGCAGTTTTTCCAGGCGAACCCAATCAATCAGAACAGGGGGCACTCAGTCCAGTTTACACACTACAACCAAATAGTTCCGTAGCAGTACCAACTGGACTGGTTTTCATCCGCTTTGCTGAAGGCGTTAATGTAGAGTCGCAGCGCGAGGTAATTAATCGAGCCGGTTACGAAGTAGCGCAAAAGCTTCTCTATGCACCTCACACCGCTTGGTTGCGTGCCCAATCAGGTAATATTGCTGATGCGATCGCTAGGATTCCTCAGTTAGAAGCGATACCTAAAGTTGAGAATATCGAACTTCAAATGCTTATGGAAAGAGGTTTGAGGCTAGAGCAAGAAAACCCAGATACACCAAGCGGTTTCCAATCCAAAATCTAAAATCCAAAATCCAAAATCCAAAATGGTATAACCTTTTGCACTCCCCAGTAGTCAAAAGCGATCGCATTGGTCACAATTGCGAGAAACTGAAAGTAGATTAATTAGGAAAGGAGAACCTAATGAGCTGGACTAAAGTTCTTGCAGTCGAAGCACTTTCCCCAGGTACGCGACAAGTGGTGAAAGTTGGCAACCGGAAAATTCTGGTTTTGAACCACGAAAATCAGCTTTATGCAGTAGATAACAACTGTCCCCACTTAAAATTACCGTTGAAAAGTGGGAAAATCACTGAAGATGGAGCAATAGTTTGTACGTTCCATCGTAGTGCTTTTGACCTGCGGACTGGTGAGGTACAAGACTGGTGTTCCTGGCCACCTGGTGTAGGTAAGGTACTCTCGATGGTTTCGCCACCAAAAGCATTGCCAGTATTTCCTATTCGTGTAGAAGAAGGTAGTATTTGGGTTGATGTTCAAGAGGAATAGCGCCCTCTCCCTGAATTTCTTGCAATATTAGGACTTACGCAAAAACCCTCTCAAACTCTCATTCCTCCGTGACCTCTGTGGTTCTAACCCCCTTAAAATGGGGGTTTAGAGGGATCTATTATCTATAATCTTGCTTTTGAATACTTCCCAAACGAGCAGCATCACGAATATTGTAGTCGGGTCGAGTAAAGCGATTTAGCTGCATCTCAAAAAAATCTCGATTGGCTTGTAAATGCTTGGGATTTGGGTCATCTAATGGATATAAAAGTGCAGTTCTTAAGGCTTGAATTACCGCAGAAGTTACACAGTACATTGACCGTTGAAAACTAACTCCCAACTGAATCAACATATCTTCTTCACCCCGGCAATGTTGGCTGTAGTAATCAACAAGATATGGGGGCAAAAAATGCAACATATCTTGCATTAATAATGTGGGGGGAATGCCAGCAGTACCCACTGGAAATACATCAGCGTAAAGAATACCATAGTGAAAGTCTTTCTGGTCTGGCGGTACTTGACGCGCTTGAGCATTATAAGATTTTGTCCCCCGGAAGGGTGCGGTGCGGTAGAAAACAGCTTCTACATAAGGTAATGCTGCTTCATATAGCCACATGAAACCCTTTGATTTGGGCACAATTTCGTAGCATTCACCACGAATATAAACATGATGGTAAATGGGACGACCTGCGATCGCAAATATACCATTAACTAAAAAGCTCATCGCCTCTGGGACGCTGCTAATCTTGCCTTCGTCATAGAGGTCGGACATTTCAAAGAACACCGGGGCCATGACTTCCCAGAATAAGCCCAGGTTAGCGTAGTATGACATCTGGCGGCACTGTTCTAAAAACATATCGGGGAACAGCTTGTAAAGTCCCAGCATTACGGGGTTCCCTTGGAAGTAAGCTTTAATTGCTCGGTCAGCGTTGGCTTTGTATTCTTCGGAATCTAGGTAAGGGTCAAATTGTCCACCCATCCCTCTGTGCCACAACATCGCCCGCATACAAGCTTCAGCAAATTCCATGTTAATGCGATCGTGGAACAAGTGGTGCAACAACTTCGGCATTTTGAAAGTTTCACCCTTCTCAATAAATGCCAAAAGTTCTGGATGTGCAGTAGCTTCGCCGCGCCAAATTCGTAAATCGGCATCATCGCCAGCATAATGATTATGCCGTTCTAAATACTCTTTCGGCAAGAAGTATTTAAAGAAGGGAAGCGGGTTTAAAAATTCGCGTTCAGCAATATAAAGTAGGTCACGCCAGTAAAAATCCATCGGCACAGCATAAGCTTTATATAAACCGATGATTTGCATCAAATTTTCTGGAGTATCGGGTAACATTGCACCGCCTGCTTCTAAGCGGTGAATTACTTCAGCAAATTCGTGATTAGAAGGAGGTAATTTAATTGCTGTTTTAATTGCTGTCATGGTAATTAGAAATTGGTAGAGACGCGATTTATTGCGTGTAGGGGGATAGGTTTTGAGACGCGATTTATTGCGTGTCGGGGGATAGATTTTGAGACGCGATAAATCGCCGTCTCTACAAGTGTTTTGATGTATTTTCTATTTCAACGCGACTTCAGAGATTACGGTTTTTTCTAAGGAGGGAATTGCAGCCACCATTGTTGTAGTCGTGGATTCGCTCCAACGCACTAACCAAGTGGGTTGTACTCCCAAAAAGATGATAAAAGCTGCCAAAATTAAAGCTGGTATTTTCTCAGACCAAAGAACTTTAGGATAGTAGGCGAAGTTATCGAGTTTGCCAAAACAAGTGCGGTTGAGGAGGATGACGAAATAAACTGCGGTTAATCCACTAGCTACTACGCACAAAATTGTCGGAATGGGAAAGATAGAGAAACTACCTTGAAAGACGATAAATTCGGCGATGAATCCTGTTAAACCGGGAATACCTGCACTAGCCATTCCACTTAAAACTAGTAAAGCGCTAATTAGGGGTAAACCTCGGATGGGACTCATCAAACCATTGAGTTTATCTAATTCACGGGTGCCAACTTTGGCTTCTACAACTCCCACCAAGTGAAAGAGAATTGCCAGGATGATACCGTGGCTAAACATTTGGGCGACTGCACCCACAAGTGCTAAGGGAGTACTAGCAGCACCAGCTAGCAAGATATAACCCATGTGACCGACGGAACTGTATGCTACCATGCGCTTGATATCTTTTTGAGCGATCGCAATTACTGCTCCATAGATAGCGCTGACTGCTCCCCAAATTGCCAGATTCGGTGCAATAATACTCCAAGCATGAGGAAACATACCCAACCCAAACCGCAGCAGTCCATAGGTTCCCAGCTTTGCTAACACGCCACCGAGAAGAATGGCAATTGGTGCTGAAGCCTCAACGTAAGCATCAGGTAGCCAAGTATGGAAGGGAACTAAGGGAATTTTAATGCCAAAACCTAACACTATTCCTGCTAGTAAAAGGATTTGTTTTGCTGTTGAGAGGTTTTCTGTAGAGAATGCATCAAAAGCAAAATTTGTAGAACCACTCAGCCACACCATACCCAAGAATGTCGCCAGAATTAATGCTCCTGAAACAGCAGTATAAATCAGGAATTTGATCCCAGCATAACCCCGTTTTTCCCCTCCCCAAATGGAAATTAGTAAGTAAAAGGGGATTAATTCTAGTTCGTAGAATAGGAAGAATAGCAGCAAATTCTCCGCTAGAAAAGCACCTGCAACCCCTCCACTCACTAATAAAATCATCGAGTAGAACAGCCGAGGGCGTTCAGTTTCTTTGCTGCTACTGTAAATAGAAATCCAGGTGAGTAAGCTATTTAACACCAACATCAATATAGAAAGCCCATCGACACCGATTTGATAGCTCAAGCCAAGGGTTTCATTCCAGGGCAAATACTCTTTAAATTGCATCCCTGGATTGCTAATATCAAATTTTAGCAGGATAAACAAGTTCCAAAATAAGACTATCCCAGCCAAAATTAATGCTGTTAAACGAATGCGATGCTTAGGGAAACTTACAGGTAATATTGCTATGAGAGCGGCGGCTAATATAGGGAGCCAAATCAAAACACTTAACATGATAATTTGGGATTTTACAAAATGGGTAATTTCCTCGTTCCCAGTCTCCGACTGGAAACGCACTTCATTGCGGCTCTGCCGCGAATTCGTGAGGCAGAGCCTCTAAATTCGCATTCCCAGTCGGAGACTGGGAACGAGATTTAAAAGCTAATCAACCATACTGATTTTGCCAGTATCTAAATCGTAATAAGCACCTGCTATTTTCAGCTTTTCTTCATCAATTAACTTCGATAAAACTGGCGATGATTTTAACTTTTTAATTTGCGCCAAAATATTTGCCTTACAAGCGTTTTCTATCTTATCTCCTGACTGGTCTTTTGAGCTTTCTACACTCGGTTTAATTGCCTCAATCAAACTCCCAATTTGACCTGGGACTTCACCACCCTTAACGGCGGCACTTACCACACCACATCTTTCATGTCCCACTACCATGATGACCTTGGAACCTTAATTACCTAAATGTCGAAATTTCATAAATCACATTTAAAAACTGCACTCCCCAAAATGGCCAAGTTACCCACATTCCTAAAATGCTAACTCCTATTAAAATGGTGAAGGCATAAAACTGGGTTTGTCCAGAGGTGCTGTATTTAAGACTTTCCCCACCTAATAGGGAAAATAAACCAACGAAATTAACGATGCCATCGACTACAAAACGGTCAATCATATCGGCAAGTTGGGAGATTTGAGCAACTCCAAAAATTATGGTCATTTTATAGAGTTTGGGGGTGTAAAAGTCGTATGCAAACAAATCCTGCAAACCTTGCCAAGGGAGGCGAATCGGTTTAGGAATGTTGCCTAAATAAATCACGCCAGTGATGCTGCAACCGAAAAGACTTGACCAAATTAAAAGCAGTGCAACATCTTTATTTAGACTTGCCCAATCGGGTAAAAGTGATAAGCTTTGCAACACTAAAGGTAGATGTAGACTGACACCAAGTAAAATCATCATTGGCAGAATCATTGGCCAGTGGGCTTCAGGCGATCGCTGACTCATTTGTGTAGGTTTACCGCCAAAAATTAAACCGAATTCTCTGGTTAAACTCACGGCTGTCAAAGCGTTTACCGTTATCACTACTCCCACTAACCAAGGTTGGGTTTCCCACAACCCATCTGCTAGTTTCACCAACGCCCAAAAGCTACCCAAGGGTGGAAAACCAATTAATCCTAAAGTCCCGACGATAAAGGCGATCGCAGAAATCGGGCGACGTGTCCACAATCCGCCTAATTGGGTGACATCTTGGGTGATGCTATTCCAGATGATTCCCCCAGTACTCATTACCAACAATGCTGCTGAGATGGCATGGGTGAGTACTAACAACAGCGCCGTTTCGTATTGTTGCACTCCCACGGCGATGAATACTAAACCCATGTAGGCACTGACAGAATAGGATTGGCAGCGTTTAAGATCAATTTGCGCGATCGCAATTAAAGAAGCACCCAACGCCGTCACTACCCCAATGGCCACCATAGCTGAAGAAACTATGGGCGAGATGGTTAATACAGGTTGCAGTTTAATCAGCACCCATGCACCACTAGCAACTACTACCGAATTCCGCAAAATCGTACTGGGAACAGGCCCTTCCATCGCTTCATCCAACCACAGATGCAGGGGGAACTGGGCACATTTACCCATCGGCCCGGCAATTAAGGCTAAACCTACCAGTGCCATTGTTGTCGGGTTGACGTTAGCAGTAGCCGCCCACTTGGCTAGTTCTGGATAACTCCAAGTTCCGGCTAGGGGCCATAGTGCCAATACGCCCATCAGTAAGAATAAGTCTCCCACCCGCTTAGTTAAGAAAGCATCTCTCGCACCTGAGACTACTAACGGCTGGCTAAACCATAAGCCGACTAGTAAGTAGGTTCCCAGCGTTAGAACTTCCAAAATTACATAGCTGAAGAACAAGTTATTACACAGAACAAGGGCACATAGTCCCGCTTCAAATAATCCTAATAAGGAATAGAAGCGTCCCCAACCCCAATCCATTTCCATGTAGCCGATGGCATAAATTTGCGCCAGCAAATTCAAGCCACTAATCACAACTAAAGCGCCGACACTCACCGAGGATATTTCCAAAGCAATGGTGAGATCTAAACCAGCTGTAGATAACCAAGGAATAAATACTTCTTGGGCTGGCTGATTCCAAGTTGCTTGTAAGGCGATCGCACTATGTACAAACGCCAAAAATGTCATCACCAAATTTATATAACCTGCGGGTCTTGGCCCAGTTTTCCGAATGATCCCCGGCGACCAAGGTACAGCCAACAAGCCACCTATTAAGGCATAGCACGGAACTAGCGAAACAGTCTCAAGTAGAAACTGAGCCATCAACTTAACCTCTATATTGTCATCTAAAATTTGGGGGTTTGAATCAACTCGCGTTGATCCGCGTTAACCCAGCGATGTGTACGATGGGCTACGCCTACGCAGATCAGACAATTTTATCTTTATTTAATTTTCTTAGAAACAGCTTACCGTTATCTTTGTCAAAATGGTATTACTTTATCTAAACAAATTTGAGATAAATACTCTAAATAAATCTTATAGGATAGACTATTTGAGTAGTGAATAATAGCTATTGTTTTTTATCCATGAATTGAGTGTGGTATTTATCAATAGTCATGATTAGTTTTTCTTTGTTGACATAAATGACAAAAGACGCAATCAATTGCGTCTTTCTCTACAAGTCAGCTAAATTTAATCTACACTTCGGTAATTTTGTCAATCTGCCAAACAACAGAAATAATCGCAGGTGCTTGGTCAAATTGGCTGATGGGGGCTGGTTTCATGTCCCGGTAGTCGAGGAGTTGGACTACGATGAGGTAAGCGATCGCTAAAATGACCGAAATCGCACCTGTAATAATGGCAACTAATTTTGAACGCTCCATCAGTATTTCCTTTAATGCAAGTTATTGTGCTGTGTCTATATCTACATTAATACTTGAGACACACACCACACACTGACCAATATACTTGCAGTTGCTCAAGGCAACGGTTTAGACGTTCCGTTAGTAATGCATTCAACTTATTTATCTTTACATAGTTTAGTTTTTCCGTGCCTACCTGCTTATTAAAACAAGATATAAATATGGAGTTTTGCTTACACTGCAAACATTTGCAAACTCTAAAAAGTATGGTAGAACATAGCAAAGTTAAGATTAAAGTTAAGTACTAAGAGCCTTATAGCCATTCCCTATTACAGTTTCTTTACAGTTTATAAACATTATCTAAACATTATCAGTGACGAATAAGCTACATACTTACTGTTATCTCGCTAGGATATTCACTAATGCGGGATAGTCACTTGTATTTAAATCAAAAGTGTCATGATTAGTATTACTAAATTAAATAGAATTGACTTTATAGTTGTAATTATTATTGTCATAATTGGTCTTGTACATTTACCTTTTCCATTTGACGGAGATCAAGCATTTTTTAGGCTAGGTGCTTTAGAGATGCAACAAGGAAAGGTACTCTATCGTGATTTTTGGGATATAAAGCAACCAGGGATTTTCTGCTTTTATTTTTTGGCGGGAACTTTGTTTGGTTTTAATGAGATTGGCATCCATACCTTTGAACTTATTTACATGGTATTTTTTTCGATAATATTGCTGCTGACTCTAAAAAGCTATTTTCGGCATCAGATAATCGCAAGCCTAGTACCTTTGTTAACGGTTGGTGTTTACTATGTTGTTTCAGGCGCTTGGCATCTTACTCAAGTTGAAGCGCTAGTTGGTTTTCCTTTATTCCTTTGCCTTTGGCTAACTTTTCAATCTTTTAAAAGCGAAGGAAAGCAAAGATTTATCTTGCTTTTACTCTCAGGCTTGATTGGCGGAATTGTCCTTTTATTTAAATTAATATTTTTGCTGATCTTATTTTCGTTCTGGCTAACGATATTGATGTATTCTGTATTAATAAAACGCCAGGGCTTTCAAAAAATATTTATTGAGATTTGTTTGCCAATTTTTATAGGGATTATATTTCCTCTTTTAGT
>Ga0105049_10001725_pt1 | contig 25758 bp, 20 predicted proteins | sample MAT06_FD_78087 | JGI IMG/M metagenome (GOLD analysis project Ga0105049, IMG submission 78087) | Freshwater microbial communities from Lake Fryxell liftoff mats and glacier meltwater in Antarctica - MAT-06 | ecosystem: Environmental > Aquatic > Freshwater > Ice > Liftoff microbial mat | place... | reverse complement strand
TCGAGGCCCGACTGGGGCTTCACCGAGGTCGGCAACCACTGGTTCATCAGCGCCGGGGAGGGCTTCTACATCGACAACACCGGCGGCGTGCACACCGGGCAGGGCATGACCGACTATCTCATCGGCACGACCGCCGACCAGTGGGGCAGCCGCGTCGTCGACCAGAAGCAGAACTCGCTGCGGACCCAGATGGGCGCGAAGTTCGTCGGCGCCAACCCGGACTTCGCAGCGTATAGCGCCGTGGGTCGTACGGCAGCGGAAAAGAAGGCCAAGAAGGGCAACGCGCCCAACCCGGAGCGGAAGGACGCGAGCGCGACCGAGACCGAGGGCCTCGCCAAGATCAAGGCGTTCGTGAAGAGCAAAGCCAGCACGTATGCTCCGCGGATCTGGATCGTCGAGCCGACGACGAAGGTCGAGTCGTCGGGTGGCGCGCAATGAAAGTCGCGAGCCGGAGAGGTTTGATGTTCGCCACGCTCACGTTTGCCCTGATCACGTTGTTGGCGCCGGTCGCTCAGGCAGCGCCCCCCGTGCCGGTGAAGGTCGTTGCGGTGAGCGCGTCGAGCGCGCTGCCGAAGTGGCAGGGCTACACCTTCGACGCGGCGAACCTCATCGACGGGCGCGTCGACACGAGCTGGCAGCCGGCGAAGAAGGACGCGATGGGCGTCGGGCAGTGGATTGAGCTCGACCTCGGCGCGCCGCATGCGCTGTCGTCGGTCCAGATCGCGCTGGGCCTGCAGAAGGTCGATCCGAAGCTCGGCGATCTGTTTTGCCGCAACAATCGCTTTGCGGCCGCCAGGCTCTACTTCGACGACGGCAGCTACGCGCCGGTGTGGGCGCCCCCGAGCGATACAGCGGTCGACGTCGAGCAGTTCTACCGCGGCGAGGCGCTGCCCGGCAAAGAGGTGAAGGTCGTCACGCGCTATATCCGGCTGGTCATCCAGAGCGTGCACGATCCGGTCGACTGGAAGGACATCGCGATCGCCGAGGTGCGCGTGTTCGGCACGCCCGCTCCGGCGACGCCGGTCGACGCGACATCGATTGCATGGGATCGACCTGGTGCGTGGCCGCTCAAGGTCGCAATCATCGACTTCTGCGCCGTGAACGTCGAGCTGCGCAGCAAGCGGGATTGCGCCGCCCTCGTCGGCGCCATCGCCGAAGGCCGCGCGTTCGATCGCGGGTACAAGTCGGTCGCGCCGTTCGCGGTCGCCGACTTCACGAAAAACGCGGTCGTGCAGACGTTGTCGGCCAACGGCGCGCAGCATCGACTCGAGCTTGTGGGCGCCACCGATGGCCGCTGGTCGGTCAAGCGCCACACGCGCCTCGACACCTCGGGCAAGGTCGCGGAGCGCGCGTTAGAGAACCTGATCGAAGCCGACCTCGAGCGCCAGAACAAGTGCTGGGAGAAGCTCGGCAAGGAGCGGCCCGACGACAGTGAGGAGCGCGGCGAGAAGGATCCCAACTGACGGCTTGCGCGCTGGCCACGATGAGGCAGCGACGGGACGCCTGCGACGACAGTGCCCTTGCTTTGGTGGCGACACGCGCCCAGCTTCAATCGTAATGAGCGCTCATCACTACCTCGTCGTCTCCGACCTGCACCTCTGCGATATCGAGGACCACCGCGACGGCTGGAAGCGCCACAAGAGCTCGGCCTGGGTCTACGATGACCAGCTCGACGCGATGGTCGCCTCGTTTGAGGCGCGACTCGCGCCCGGCGACACGTTCACGTTCATCCTGAACGGCGACATCTTCGACTTCGATCTCGTTACCGCCATCCCTGCCGAGCCACCCTGGCCAGTCAACCCGCTCGAGCACAGCTATGGCCTCGACGCGACCGCGGCCAAGTCGGTCTGGAAGTTCGGCCGCATCCTCGCTGACCACCCGGGCTTCATCGCCACCCTCGCGCGCCTACTGGTGGCCGGTCATCGCGTGGTCGTCACCATCGGCAACCACGACCGCGAACTCTGGTTCGACGACGTCGCGAACCTCCTGCGCGCCCGCCTCGCAGCCGCCTGCGATGCCACCAGCGCCTCACCGACGCTTCCCGCCGCGCCCCTTGGCGAGTTCGTCATCGAGCCCTGGTTCTTCTATGTCGAGGGCGAGATCTACGTCGAGCACGGCCACCAGTACGACTACTACTCGTCGTTCCGCTACAACCTCGAGCCGATCGTCACGCGCCACGGTGAGCCCCACATCGCGCTCTCGACCGGCAACCTGTCCAACCGCTTCCTGCTCTCGAACATCGGCTTCTTCAATCCGCACGCGACCGACTACATCCTGAGCGCCTACGGCTACATCCGCCATTGGCTCCGGCACTACGCGTTCTCGCGTCGCTTCCTCATCCTCACCTGGTTCATCGGCAGCGTGCGCGCGCTCTCCGCCATCCTGGGCACCCGTGCGCGCCTCGAACGCAACCCGCCCAAGGACTATGGCCGCCACATCGAAGCCGCCGCCCGCCGCTACGATCTGCCGTCCGAGACCGCCCACGCGCTCTATGCCCTGCGCAAGGCGCCCATCACCAATCGCATCTACAAGATCGCGCGCGAGTACTGGATTGACCGGGTCGGGCTGGCGCTCTTGATGGTCGGCGGCACCATCGCCATCGCGCTCTCGAGCGCGCCACTCTCGGTCAGGTTGATGGTTCCCCTCGCCCTCTTCCCGCTGCTCTGGTTTCTCTATCACTGGGCGGCCGGCAACGACAACGCGCTCACGACCGAGTACCGCGCCCATACGTTCGCGCAGGCGATCGCCGGCATCGTGCCGGTGCGCGCCGTCGTGTTCGGCCACACCCACGTCGCCAATGCGATCCCTTTGTCACGCGACGTGGTCTTCGCGAACTCCGGCACCTGGGCCCCAGCCTGGGTCATCGACAAGCGCCACGCGCAACGCTTCGCGCCCGCCCCAGGCCTTCGCAACTACGCCCACGTGCGCATCAGCCCGTCCGGCATCGCGACCCTGTCCGCGGCTCCCGAGTCAACCGCTTCAGAGGCCCCCGCCTACCTCGACGCTTGCCAGGTCGCGGTCGGTTCCTGGTTCCCGCTCGACCCCAGGATCCCTTGATCTCCGACCCCATCTTCATCGCTCAGGACTGAAGCGCGCTGCTCTGCGCAAACCAGCTCGCCGCCCCCGGACCGGCGGGCCGCACACCGAGAATCTGCCCCCTGTGCAGCAACACCTCGACCCGCGAGTTCGGCGCGCGCAGCTCCGCCGGCACGAGCTCCGTCGCCGCTTGGAGTTCCAGCACACCGTCGGTCGCGGCCGGTCGCACGACCAGGTGCACGACCCCCGGCGGAGGCTGCGCAAAGAACACGCTGGCCGGCTCCCAGGTCCCTTCGGGCTCTGGCGCCGATGCCAGCGGCCGCTTGGGCGTAGCCTTCTTCTTCGGGTTGCGGAACAGCGGCATGGGACCCCGGTCGACCGAAGGGACGCGACTCGATGGACGAGCCACTCCCGCCAATCACTAGCGCCCCGGCAGCGACGGTCAGCCTGGAGCGACTCCCAGGGCGTACACGAACTTCGTCAGACCCGCCAATTTCGCCATTAACCTTCGCTCATGTAGGAAGCCCAGCAGCTCGTCGACCCCGTCGTCGTAGTTCCACTCGTCGGCGAAGCCGTGCAGCTCAGCCGCCGACTCGAGCTTGGCAAGCTCGGCCGAGTCGTTGAGGGCCTTGCTCACGCGCTTCTTCTGACCTGCATCGAGCTTGGGCGCCATGCAACCCTGCGTGTCTACGCGCCACAATCGGCGCGCTTGGAACATCGCACGGCGAACGCCCTAGACCAACCGACGTCAAGGCGTGGTGGCGCGGCTGCGAGGAAGTCGGCGAAGCCTTCACGAGGGCCATGTACCAGAGCAGGCCGAGCTCGACCGAGCCCTTGCCGGTCATGTGGGACAGGTCGCTGTTGGCCAAGAGTATAGGAAGAACAAAGCACCGGCGCCGGGTGCGAAGGGCAAACAGTCGCGTATGACATACCTGATCATACCGCGCATCACCTGCGGTCTGGCGCGCCAGAACTCGGCGCTGAGCCGGCCCGCTGCAGGCGGGGTAGCTACGATGCAGCCGACGGTTTTCTGCTACCTGCCCGCGCGCTCGAGCTCGTCCTCGCTCAAGATCGCGAGCCCATCCGCCTCGACCTCCAACGTGACCGGGTCGGCGTTGCGGTCGCCTTCGCCTTCGTTCTCGTCGACGCGATAGGCCCCGTCCTCTGCGTAGAGGGACTCCTGCGTATCGGGCACGTCCGAGGGAACGCCCACGCGTGGCAACGCACCGGCGCGTGTGTCGACCACGTCGTCGCTGTCGGCCGGGTTCTCGACTTCCGCGTCGATCTCGCGTGCGGCCTCGTCGAGGTCGTGCCGCGCCTTCGCCTCGAGGGCGGAGAGGTGGGTGGAGGTGGCGTCCGTACCGGTGGGGGGTGTCCGATGCTGCTCGCGCATGACTGATTCCTCTCGGCCGCGTGGATGGGGTGCCGAGTGACGATGGGAAGCCCAAAAGCTCGCGCTGGCAAGGCGTCACGTCGCCGAGTGTGGAAGAACCCAGCGCGACACCGCACCGGACGACACGGTCAGAAGGCGAGATAGCCGACGAAGGCGCGCGCGATCGAGTTGCCGCTGGGCATCACGCGCCCACCGACGCTGTAGAGATAGCCGTCCTGGATCGGCGTCTGGTGCACGTGCGAGCGAGCGACCGGCAGCGGGTTCACGACATCGATGAAGCTTCCGAGCTCGCCGTCCGCGTCCCAGCGCGCGAAGCGCACGCGGTCGATGTAGCGCTCTTGCCCTGGGCCACCGCGGCCGCCACCGACGAGGAAGACACCGTCGGCGTAAAGTGATGCGGCGTGGGTCCAGGGCGGGTCGTCGAGCGTGCCCGCGGCCTCCCAACCCTTCAGGCCGCCCGACGCCGAGTGGGTCGATCGCAGGATCGTCGGGACGGTCGCGTTGTCGGTCGTGAGACCGCCGAAGAGCCAGATGCGCCCGTTCTTGACGACGGCCGCGTGATGGGTGAGGGGCGCGGGCAGGTCCGGACCGTCCCGCCAGAGGCCGAGCTCACCGCTGGGCTGGACCTCGGCGTAGATCACGGTCGCAAGCGGTACATCGGAGGTGCCACCGACGATGACGACCCGATCGGGCCGCTCGCCACCCGTTCCATAGAGGAAGCTGGCGCTTGGATGCACACGCACTGCGACCGGCAGCGGCGTGGTAGTCGACCACGCGAGGTGGCCGTCGTCGTCGAAGCGGCCGATGTAGGCAACGTTTGTGGCGGCGGGGCCGTCGGCGTCCTCGCTCACCCCCGACACGAGGTAGACCGCGACGTCGCTCTGGGCGAGGCCGTCGAACGCGAGCGGTCCCGGCAGCGGCGCCTCGGCCTCCCAGGCGCCGAGCAGGTGGTTGTCAGCGATACGGGCACGCCACACCTCCGACCAGATATCGAGGGCGGGCTGCTTCGAGGTCGCACCGCCCGCGACGTAGAGGTACGTGCCTGCGTCGCTGCTGTGCACGAACGTGACGTGGTGATCCGATGCGTGCGGGAAGGGTTCGACCTCAGCCCATTGCAAGGACTCGCAGTCGGCCGTGCCCGGCGGGCAGGGGGTCGGTCCGGTGTCGCTGTCCGCGACGTCATGGGTGTCGGCGGTCGTGTCGGCGGCGCTGGTGTCGGCGACTTCGAGATCGGGCAACTCAGGAGCGGTTTCGACCGCGTCGAGATCGAGCGAATCAGGCGCAACATCGGGCTTCGTGTCCGCCGCGGAGACATCGGCGTCGACCTGGGTCGAGGCGCCGGAGTCACCACAAGCGAGCACGGCGAGCGCTGGCATCACGACGAAGAGGAGCACGGTACGGTGATTCATCGGAGTCCTGGCGCGCACGAGGCGGCGGCGCGCGAGCACGGTCTTATTGAGTTTCGTCGCAGGAAGACAGCCCTCGAATGCAGAACTTTGCGTTCGCCATTCAGAAGGTCCGGTCAGCACGGAGCCCCACGGAGCCGATGAGCTCTGGCTTCGAGCGTAGGTCCATGCTTGACTGACCGACGCGCGCCGACTCGACCTCCCCGGCGCGTCTGACCGCATGCCTCGCACGCTCGCCCTCGTCCTCGTCCCACTCGCCTTCGCGCTGATGTTCACATCGTCGCTCGCCGCCGGGCTGGACGCGCCCGCGACCGCCTCCGACGAGCCGGTCGACGCGCTCGACCTCAGTGCACTGCGCGGCAAGGTCGTCGTCATCGAGGTGATGGAGACCTGGTGCGGTGTCTGCCGCAACGCGATTCCGACCCTCAACCGGTGGCACCAGCGTTACGCCGACCAGGGACTGTATGTGGTCGTCGCTTCACCCGAGACCGCTGAGATCCTGCGACGCTATCGCGACGGCAACAACCTCGTCACCCACGTCGCGGTCGACGTCGATGCGGCGGTCGCGCGCCGCTTCGAGGTCAACGCTTATCCCACCTTCGTCGTGCTCGATCGCGAGGGCGAGCCGCGCGGCCGCTTCCGCGGGGCCGGCGACTCGCTTGCCAAGGTCGAAGCGGCCTTCGCCGACCTCCTCGGCGCGTCTCCGACCGTGCCCGACGGGATCCGCTTCTGACCCTCAGCGGCCAGCAGCCGCGCGCTAGAGCTAACGGATGACTCTCGATTCACGCTCACGACGAGAGCACCACCGAGCGGCGGGGATGCGACCGACCATCGAAGCCGGCGAAGCCGGCAGGGAGGGAGCCCCCGATGTCGGTGTGCGTTGGGTGGATCTCGGTCGAGAGTCATCCGTTTAGAGTCCGATGACCCGCACTTCCGAAAGTGCCACATCATCGGAGTACTTGGCGCCCGCGTGCAGGCCGATCACCGTCAGCGTGACGCTGGTCGTGCGATGGCCCGGGAACGTGATGCGCTTCATGCCACGCTCGTCGGCCGCGAAGCTCGCCTTCTCGCTCGTCCCATCGGTGAACATCACGAGCAGGTCGGCCACGCGCGCGTAGCTCGGAAACAGATCCCCGTGGCCGTCTTTGCGCTGGAAGCCGTTGGCAATCTCCAGCGCCGTGACCTCGTGCTCGCCATCAAGCACGAGCCCGATCGATGCGGTCTGCCCCTTCTTCGCGACACCGGTTCGCCAGGCGGTGGTCGGGTCCCCATCGACGAGCTGGCCCGCCCCGAAACGATAGCCGCCAGCATCGCGCGCCGCCACGCTCGCCTTGGCCTCGACGACCTTCAGCGTGCCTGCTGGCGCCTCCCCGCAGAGGCCCATCTTCGCCTCGTCGAGCACGACCACGCTCACGTCCTTGCCGTGGCGATACTCGCCTCCGACGTACAAATAGATCGGCCCGCCGGTCGGGTATTGGAACACCTTCCAGAGGCTCTCGAGTGGCTCTTCGGCGTACGCCACCTTGAACTCGTGCACGGTGCGGTAGCCGCTGCCACCCTGGAAGCGCATGACGTTGCCTGAGTAGATGAACGGCACCAACATGCCGTCGACGGCGACGGCGCCCTTGGCCACGGAACAACCGACGAGGCCAGCCTTGGCGGCCTCCTCCGCGAGTGCTGCCTGCTCGGCGGGCTTGCATTTGCGCGCCATACAATCGAGGTGGACAGCCGGCGCCTTCGGTGTGGCGCCGGGCCCGACCCAGATGATCTTGTTCGGGGTGTCGCCCTCGCGCGTGTCGCTCGCCCACACCTTGAAGGCCGCCGCCCTGCCATCGGCGGTCATCGCCACGCACGACGACTCGCGCGGCGCTGGATCGAACGCCGGCGCTGTCGTGGTCACGAGCGGCTTGCCATTGACGGGTCGCGGCACACACAACGACTGTCCGAGGTCCGGCGCATTGACCATCACGAGCGCGGCCTCGACCTCGCCCGCCTGCTCGAGGGTCCGCCGCAGGTACACCGAGCCGATGTCGGTCGAATAGTAAGCCGCCACGACGTTCCAGGTGAGCTGTGTGCCGCCTTCGCCGCGCGCATCGATTCTGACGGGCCGGTTGCCCTCAATGCTGACCAGCGTCGTGATGACCTCGAGGTCGACCTTCACCGGCACTGTCTTCGGGATGACGAAGCGGTTGTCGCCGAGCACCTCGGCACACACCGCCAGGCCCTTGTCGGTCAGCACCATTGCCAGCGACTCGTCCGCCAACGCGAGCGCCACCCCGGCTGCGGCATCAGCACCAAGCGGCCACATGCGCTCCGAGCGTCCCCCGTCTTCGACCGTGAAGTCCGCGAGCCGCAGCTGCCGCTGGTCCTTGACGCTGACGATCGAGAGCACGAGCTTGCCGTTCTTGCTGATACCGACGCAGCCTGGGGTGCCTGCCGCCGCGCGTGCGACGACCTCGGGCGGGAGCCAGGTCACCGGGCCCGCATCCGCGCCCACGCCCACGCCCGCGTCCACGCCCACGCCCGCGTCCACGCCCACGCCTGCATCCACGCCCGCGCCCACGCCCGCGTCCACGCCCACGTCCTCACCCACGCCCGCGCCCACGTCCTCACCCACGCCCGCGCCCGCAGCCACGCCCGCAGCCACGCCCTCGCCCTCGTCCTCGCTCGCGTCCCCCCCTCCTTTCTGCCCGCAGCCCCAAAGTGCCATCACGCCCATCGCGACCATCGTGCTTCGAATCATCGCGCAAGCATGCCCTAAAGCCCCCCTCGCGCAACTCGCACGCATCTCACACCATCGTTCGAACCGCCCCCATCCCACCAACAACGTCCACAACGTCCAGCATCATTGCCACCCGCATTAGAAGTGGCTATGAAGACCTTCGGAGGCTTCTCATGGGACGTGCAGTCGTGATCGGTTCGGGGTTTGGCGGACTCGCAGCGGCCGTGCGCCTGCGACGACTCGGCTACGAAGTCACGGTGCTCGAGGCGATGGACCAGCCCGGTGGGCGGGCCGCTGTCTTCCAGCGCGACGGCCACATCTTCGATGCGGGCCCGACGGTCATCACCGCGCCCTATCTCTTCGACGAGCTCTTCCAGCTCTTCGGTCGCGATAGCCGCGAGTTCTACGAGCTCATGCCGGTCGACCCGTTCTACGACGTACGCTACGAGGACGGCTCGAACTTCGCCTATCGCGGCGACGAAGCGCGCATCATCGCCGAGATCGAGCGCCTCTCGCCCGGCGACGTCGACGGCTATCGCAAGCTCGCCGACCACTCGCGCCGCATCTTCGAGGTCGGCTACGCCAAGCTCGCCGACGTCCCGTTCTCTAGCCCACTCGACATGCTCAAGGCGGTGCCCTCGATGCTCCGGCTCGAGAGCCACCTGACCGTCTACCAGCTCGTCTCGCGCTACCTCAAAGACGAGCGCCTGCGCCAGGCGTTCTCGTTCCAGCCGCTGCTCGTCGGTGGCAACCCGTTCACGACGAGCTCTATCTATCTGCTCATTCACTGGCTCGAACGCCTCTGGGGCGTGTGGTTCGCGAAGGGCGGCACGACCGCCATCGTCAAGGGTCTCGTGCGCTTCCTTGGCGAGATCGGCGTCGACGTCCGACTCTCGACCCCGGTCGCCGAAATCGCCATCGCCAAAGATTCGCGGGCAGCCGCTTCGCGGCCTTCGCGAATGGGTAAGACCACCGGCGTCGTCACCGAGTCGGGCGAGTTCATCGCCGCCGACGTCGTCGTCGCCAACGCCGACCCCTCGGTCGTCTACCAGCGCATGATCGACCCGCGTTGGCGCAAGGTCCACTCGAACCGCAAGATCGCGCGCACGAAACAGTCGATGAGCCTCTTCGTCGCCTACTTCGGCACCGACCGCACCTACCCCGACGTGAAGCACCACACCATCGTGCTCGGTCCCCGCTACCGCGAGCTGCTGACCGACATTTTCAAACGCAAGCTCCTCGCCGACGACTTCTCGCTCTACCTGCACCGCCCGACCGCCAGCGACCCGAGCCTCGCGCCGCCCGGCTGCGAGTCGTTCTACGTGCTCTCGCCGGTGCCCAACAACGAGAGCGGGCTCGACTGGTCCAAGATCGGCGACAGCTACCTCGACCGCGTCTACACCGAGCTCGAGCGCCGCTGCCTGCCCGACCTCCGCAAGCACCTCACCACCTCGTTCTACGTGACCCCCGACTACTTCGAGGAGAACCTGCGCTCCGCCTCCGGCGCCGCCTTTGGCCCCGAGCCGCTGCTCCTCCAGTCGGCCTACTTCCGCTATCACAACGTCTCGGACGACGTCGGCGGCCTCTACTTCGTCGGTGCCGGCACCCATCCCGGCGCCGGCCTCCCGGGCGTTCTCAACACCGCCAAGGTGCTGACACGCGTCGTGCCGCCGGTCCGCGCGAGCGCCACCGCCTCGCCGTCGTTCACGATGCCAGTCGCCCGCGGGGCATGACGCCGTTTTTCCGAAACGCCTGGGCCGCCTCCCTACGCGGCGCCTTCCAGCGTGACGCGTCGCTCGACCCGGTGCTGGTCGACGCCTGCCGCCGCATCATGCGCCACCACTCGAAGAGCTTCTCGCGCGCCGCGCGCTTCCTACCCCGCCGCTTCGCGGACCCGGTGGCCGTGCTCTACGCCTTCTGTCGCCTGGCCGACGACGCCGTCGACCTGGCGCCCGACCAGGCCAGCGCGCGCCTGGCCGCCGACACCTTCATCGCCGAGCTCGAATCACCGCGCGGCGCCCGGCCCGTCATCCGCGCATTCGATGCCTGGAGCACCAAACATCCCCTCGCCCGTCGCGCCGCGCGCGAGCTCCTGACCGGCATCGCCTCCGACGTGGGTCCGGTGCGCATCGAAGACGAGGCCGAACTCGTGCGCTACGCCTACCGCGTGGCCGGCACGGTCGGGCTCCTCATGTGTGCCGTGTTCGAGGTCGAGGACAGCGCCGCCCATCCGTTCGCCATCGACCTCGGCATCGCGATGCAGCTCACCAACATCGCGCGCGACGTCGCCGAGGACGCCACCCGCGACCGCGTCTATGTCCCGCGCACGCTGCTAGCACGCCACGGCACGACGCCCGATGCGCTCATCGCCGCGGTCGTCGGCACCGTGCCCGCGCACTCGCCCGCACCCGCACCCACGCCCGCACCCACGCCCGCACCCGCGACCGCCCTCTCCCCCGCCGTGCTGAGCCTGCTCGACCTGGCCGACGCCTACTACCAGAGCGCCGAGCGCGGCATGCACTACCTGCCCGCCGCCGCGCGTCCCGCGATCCTCGTCGCGTCCCGCCTGTATCGCGCGATAGGCGACGTGCTCCGGCGTCGCGGCGGCAATCCACTGCTCGGCCGCGCGTTCGTGTCCGCGGCCGAACGACCCCGCCTCATCGTGCAAGCGCTCCGCACCGCCACCGTGCACGCCATCGGCACCGCCCCACGTGGCGCTCACGACGCCGCACTGCACACCTCGCTCAGCGGCTTCCCGGGATCGAGCCCCAACGCCTAGCGCTTGGACGGATCCCGTTGCACGACGCCCCGCTCAAGGCGTCGTCTTGCAGCGCGACCGGCGGGCGCAGCCGAGTCCGACCTCTCACATCAGATCGCAATCCGCAGATTCAGCCCGAACACGAACACCGGCGCCGGCACCGAGATCGCCTCGAGCCCGTCCGGCAGCACACCGGGGATCGGCGGCAGCGCTGGCACATCGAGCGCAAAATGGAACTCGCCGCCGCGCTTGCCATAGTGCGTCTGCGCATAGACCTCGAGCCTCAGCTTCGTGTGCAGCGTCTGCGAGAAGTCGAGGCGCGTGATGAAGCTCGTGTCCGACAGGTTGCCGAGGGCAGCGAGCGAGAACGACGAATCATCCCATGAGCCCGGCTGCGGCACCACCCACGAAAAGCCGAGGTAGTGCTGCCCGAGGTAGAACGGCTCGAACCCACCCTGCACGATGAGCCACGGGTAGAGCGCCGGATCGTCGACGCCGATCGGATTCCAGAAGTACTCGACACCGACAAACATCACGTCGTCGTCGTTCGGCTTGAACGCGTACTGGAGCCCGGCCGAAACGCGCGGCAGCCACGCATCGCGCGGCGTCGCCGTCGGCGTCTCGAATGTGTCGAAGTCGAGTGTGCCACTGTATTTCGGCGTGTCGCGTTCGTCCGTCAATGACACTTCCGCTGTGAGATCCAGCTCGCCCAATGCGGTCGAGATATCAAATCCAAACGCGGTCTTGCGACCTTTGCCGGCGATCCCCGAGAGCGCAATCTCGCCCGAGCCGAAGGCCGCTTCGAAGCGGAACGCCGCACCCGGCTCGTCGAGCTGTGACGCGTCCCCAAGGAGCCCAATGAGGTAGAAGTTCAGCGTCTCATACGGGATGTGGACCTTCACCAGCGGCACACCCGTGCGCTCATCGAAAAGCGTCAGCGGGTCACGCCGTCGCTGGTTCACGAAATCGTTTGGGCTCCAGAGTCGCGTGGCCCCCCATTTGATCCTCTCTTGCCCAAACGTCAGGAACACGAGCCGCGCGATGTCGGTCTTGATCCACATCTGGTCGAGCAACATCGACACCGACTCACGCGATCCGCCGAGCAGACCGGTAGCGTTTTGCGTCACCGTGGGGTCGAACGACAGCCGCCCCGAGATGAAGCCACGCACCCGCTCCTCGGGCCGCGCATCGAGGTACAGGTCGAGGAGATTCGGCATGGACAACGCCTGCTCACCCGGGCTGCCACGATCGGTAATCGTCGTCGCGAGCCGCAGGTAGAGCTGCCCACCGATCGCCAATGGGTCCTCGGGAACGACGATGCCGCCCGTATTGGAAGGTGCCTCACCGAAGAGGTCTTCTTCGCTGCCTGGCGTCGCTGACGGCGCCGTCGCGTTGTCGTCCGCGGGCGCATCCCCGAAGACGGCGTCTTCGCCGGGCTCGGCCGCACTGGCCGTTGCCCCTGATAGCACACCGAGCAGCACGCTCGCGCGCAACGCCCACGCCGCCCACGCCATTGTCCCAGTCATCATCTAGCCTATCGGCTCTTCGATTCGAGCCACGCCTTCGTGAACATGTTGGCCGGCAACGCGCTGAGGTCGACGGACTTGATCTTCACGACCGACTCGTTGCCCTTCTCGACCTCATCGTAGAAGTACATCTGTTCCGCGTACCAGACCTCCTTGCCCTTCGGGTCGGTGATCTTGAGCCACTTCGGATACAGGCTCCGGCGCATCAGCTTGCCCGACAGCGCGAACTCGAGCCGCTTCAGGATGTTGCCCGACACCTGGTCGACCTCGAGCTCGAGCAGCGGCCAGGCGACGTCCGAGTTCGCCTTTGCCGTGAGCTTCAGCTTCCACGTCTGGTATTTGCCGAGTGTCGCTTCGCCCATGAACGTCGCCGTGTACTCCTCGGCGAGGCGCGACTCGTCGAAGTCCTGTCGCCGCCCGTCGGTCCCGAGGATCCGGTCGCGCTCGGTCAACCGCTCCCACTTGCCGGTGCGCGGCGTGTAGAGCCACAGGTTGTCGTCGATGCGCAGGTACCCCTGCCCTGCCTCGGTCTTCGGCCCGAGCACCAGGAACATGAACTTGTCGTCCGCGCCGCGTCGATAGAACAGCGACTCATAGACGGTGTCGTCCTTGCCCTTCTCTTTCCGCTGGATGAACGCGTGCGCCGCGAAGTCGCCGAGCGCGCGCTGCCGCACGTCGAGGTCCTTCAACATCGTCAACATCTGCGCATCATCGAGCGCCTCCGCATGCGCGCTACCCGTCGCCATAACGACCAATCCAAAAAGCAGACTCGCAAGCCTCGTCATCACAACGCCTCCAAAAACTGCTGAGCCCAATGCCGATTACCAACGGGACGCCTTCGGTCGGGATGCCGCGACGACCTGGAGCTCGCCCGGATGCCCCATGGTCTCCTCGATGATCGCGCGACCGGGAGGAGCGGCACCCGACCAAGGTGGCCCGGCGCGGCGGTCAACGGACGGCGCTCAGCCCGCATGGCTCATCGCCGCGCCGGGCTGAATCTTGGCCGCGCGATGGGCCGGCCACAACGCCGCCACCGACGCGAAGATCGAGATGAACAGGATCGCATTCAAGACCCGTAGCGGGTCTATCCGAAAGCTCAAGTGGTCGCTCATCAGGATGAACTGGAGGATCGGGTCGGACACGCCAATCTGCACCGCATTGAGGATCGCCACCATGATAGACGCCATCAGCGCGCCGAAGGCCGACGCCATCAACGCCAGGAAGCCCGCCTCCGCGACCACCATCAACCTGACCTTGCCGCGTGACATTCCGATCGCCCGCAGCGCGCCAATCTCCGGCGTACGCTCGCGCACGGCCATCATGAGCGTGTTCCACAAGCCGATCGCGATGATGCTGAGAAGGATGAGCGTCAGCACCACGCTCGCCAGATCGAGCGCGTCGACCGTCTTCGCGAGGTCCCCCATCTCGTCGCGCCAGGTCGACACATCGAGCTTCTGTCCGGTCCAGTCCTCGCGCTCGACCGTCTGGTACTTCTGCCAGAATGGCTTGCCCTCGGGCTCCATCACATCGTAGCCCGCGCTTTTCAGGACCGTGCGCAGCGCCGTCGCAACCTCGACCGCGTACTTCTTGTCGTCCAAGAAGATCATCAGGACGCCGGTATTGCCCTCGCGAAACTCGTAGAGCTCGTTGACCGTCTTCTCGGGCAGGAACGTCATGATCTGCGAGAGCCCGCCCATGTCCTTGGCGATCGCCGCGACCCGTGCATCCATGCGGTTCTGTACGCCGCGCGCGGTAAGCCCCGAGATGGTGATCGAGTCCCCGACCTTCACCCCCAGCTCGTCCGCCTGACGCTTGAACAACAGGGCCGTGCCCGGCTTGTCGAGCTCGTTGATGTCGCCCGCGACGATCGTCAGCCGCGTCTTCAACTGCCTGTCGGTCTTGAAGTCGATGCCTGCCACCGCGTTCATCAGCGAGGTCTTGTCGCTCGTCACACGGTCGAACTTGCCGCGCGCGCGCCGCTGGATGAACTCGATGTGCGGGCTCGCGTCCTTGATCGCCGCTTCGACCTTCGCGTAGTCGACGATCTGCGGCTGGGCCACACCGATCGATGCCTTGTAGAAGCCGCCGACGTTGACGTGCCCGGACGCGAGCGTGGTCGCCGAGTCGACCATCGCATCCTGGAGCGCCGTCGACGCCGCAAACGAGCTCACGAGCAGGAACGACACGAACGCTATCGCCGCACCGAGGATGGCGCTGCGGCGCGTGTGCGCGAAAATGTTGCGGAAGGCGATGAGGAAGATCCGGCCCACGTTCTACTCCTTGGCCTGCATCGCCGCGATCGGCGGAATGCGCGCGGCCGCGATGGCCGGAATCAGGATCGACACGAGCGTCACTGCGGTGATCACCAGGAACGCGACCGCCAGGTGTCCGCCATCGAGCACCGGCCGCAGCTCGCGACCCCCAAAGATGAAAAACAGGATCTCGGAGCTGGCCTTGATGCCCGACGCACCGAGGCCGGCCAGCGTCAGCGCGCCAAGACCGATGCCGAGCGCCCCAAACAGCACGGCCATGGCCGCACCCTCGATCGCGAACATGCGCAACACGAACCCGCGCTGCGCGCCCATCGCACGGATGGTCCCGATCTCCTGCACCCGCTCCATCGTCGACATCAAGAGCGAGTTCAAGATGACGATGAACGCGACAAAGAAGATGAGGCCGACGAGGCCATAGAAGAAGATGGTGATGCCGCTCGACAGCCCCGCCACGAGCGGCCCCTGGGCTGACTCCCAGGACACGACCCGGGCCGCCTTCAGCGGTGCGATCGGCTCGCCCGCGGCGGTCTTCCGGGCGATGTCGTCCGGGTCGGCGACCGGCAGCGGCTGTTTCCAGGCGCCCGGATTCCCGTTCAACGCCGTGTCGATCGCCAGCCGCGTCGCCTCGAATCGCTCGGGCGTGAGAAGCGCGTCGTCTTTCAGGAAGACGGCCGCATTCACGATCGGCCCCGACTCGAGCTGGGCTTGCGTAAACTTCGCGTCCTGCGCAGCCTGTGCCGCGCGCCGAAGACCGGTCAGGCTATCGCCCATCACGTCGCCGATGGGTTTGTTGTCGATGGCCTCGACGACCTCGCCTTCACCGAACAACGAGTCCTCGGCCTTGTCCCGGTCGAGCGCCTTGATGCCCGAGTCGGCCTTGAGCTTGGCGACTTCTTCGGGAGTGACGAGCTCGCTCATGCCTGACAGGTCGCGAAAGCTCATGAGGTCCATGATGTTGTAGATGCCCGCCAGACCCGACTTCTCGAGCCCGTCGTAGCGGAAGACACCCCAGACCTTCACGTTGACGGCGCGCGGATAGCCGTTTTTGGTCTGCCCATAGAGCGCAATCTCGTCCCCGACCATGTACGCATACAGGCGGATACGCGGGGCGATCTCCTTGTAGAAAACCTCGTAGCGGCGATCGAAGTTGGCGTCGTCCACCGTGAGGAAGCTGGCGACCAGCTTCCCGATGTCCTCTTCCGTCGAGCCGAGTTCCTTCTGGAGGATCGCCTTTACCTCGAGGCTGCGCTGCGGATCGAACTGCTCGGTGATCTGGCTCACCTGCGAGCGGTTGTGGTCGACCATGCGCTTCAACGTGTCGTCCTGTGCGATCGTCGCCCCGGTCAGCTCACGCGCTTCCTTGATCTCGTCGAGGCGGCGCGCGGTCCGGTGCTTCACGAACTTCTCGTAGTAGTTGCTGTTGAACATGAACCCGCGCTGGCCGGGCGGGATCATCTCGCCCGCCTGCATGCGGAACAGCTTGAAGTTGGTCGCGAACGCCTGCGGGTCGGTGCCGACGTAGTTGAAAAAGTAGAACCCGGACTGCACGCCGAGCGGGGAAATCCGGTTCTCCAGGAACTCCAGCGCGTCGAGCGGGGTCGCCTCGAAGGTCTTCCAGAACTCCTCCGAGTTCGCGCGCGCGAGGTCCTCACGCTGCTGGGTCGTCTCCTTCGTGTTGGCGGCGACCTTCTCGAGCTTGTCGAGGTCGCCGTTCATCGACTTCAGGATCGCGCGCACGTGCGCCACGACGGCCGGCACGCGCTCGGTCTTCTGATCGCGGATGGCGTTGCGCAGCTCTTCGAGCTTGGTCTCGATTGGCGAGTCGCCCCAGACAAGCGATCGCCCAAGGCCCATCGGCACGATCGAGCTGACTTCGGGGATCTGCGTGACGGCCTTCTTCAGGGCACCGAAGTCCTTGATCTCGCCGAGGTCCGGCACCGCGAGCGCGGCCGACTGATAGAGCTCGAGGTCATCCTTGGCGGCACCCGAGTAGATCTGAAGATGGCCCGACAGCGTATCGACCACGCTCCGCTGCATGCCGGCCTTGATCGCGTCGAGCGCGCCCTGACCGACGACGACGAGCCACGTGCCGAGCGTCAGGAGCATCCCGACGATGAGCGTCCGGACCCAGTGGAGCCGCAAGTTTCGCAGCGCCAGACGAAGGAGCATTCCCATGACGGCTCCTTAGTGCGCGGCCGCGGCTTCGAGGGACGTGCTGAGATTGACGTTGCCGGCGTCGGCAGCCTTGGCCTCAGTATCGCCTTCGGCTGCCTTGGCCTTGGCCGCGGCGCTGGCACGACCATCGTCGACGATGACGCCGTCGGCGATCTTGATGACGCGCATGGCGGCCTGCATCACGACCGGGTCGTGGGTCGAGAAGAGGAACGTCGTACCGTCGCGATTCATCTCGCGCATGAGGTCGAGGATGGAGCCGCCCGTCGCCGAATCGAGGTTCGCCGTCGGCTCGTCCGCGAGCACGATGGCCGGCCGCGTCACGAGCGCGCGGGCGATCGCCACGCGCTGCCGCTGGCCACCCGAGAGCTCGCCCGGGCGCTGCTTCATCTGGCCACTGAGCCCGACCCGGTCGATGAGGTCCTTGACGCGCTTGGCGCGCTCGGCCTTGCCGACGTCCTTTCTCAGGAGCAGCGGAAACTCGACATTCTGATACAGGTCGAGCACCGGGATGAGGTTGAACGACTGGAAGATGAACCCGAGCGTTTCGAGGCGCAGACGCGTGCGTGCCGACTCGCTCAGGCGCTTGGTGTCGCGGCCGGCGATCTCGACCACGCCGCGCGTCGCGATGTCGACACAGCCGATGAGGTTCAGGACCGTCGTCTTGCCGCTGCCGGACGGACCCGCGAGCACCGCGAACTCGCCCCGCGCGAGCGACAGGTCGACGCCACGCACCGCATGCACGATCGTCTTTCCGAGGGGATAGTCCTTGTAGACGCCCGTGAGCGCGACCACCGCATCATTGACTTGCGACATCTGGGAAACCTCTGAGACAATCCAACGCGTGGAACGCGGCCTTGGCCAAGGCAGCAGCCTGCGAAAATGAGGCGCCCGCGGATGGCGCAGCCCGGGCAGCGATTGTCGCTACCGACTACGATGCCGCAGCCGTCATGCCCTACGGTCGCGAGACTTTCAGTGCGAAAGTCGCGCACACCCTAGTCACCCGTGCGAGACGGGCAACACGGACGTGCCAGGCCAGCGCCCGAGGAAGCGCACGACCGCCTCGTTCAACGCCTCCGGAAACTCGATCGGAAGGTAGTGCGAGCCACCCTTCACGATAACGAGCTCGGAGTCGGGGATCGTCCGAGCCATCTCCCGCGAGAGCGCGAGCGGCGTCATCGCGTCACGCGTGCCGGCGACAATCATGGTCGGCAGGTTCAAGCCCGCGAGGATGTCGCGCGCGTCGTGGTCGCCGAGCGACATCAGGATCTTGTTGTAGATGTCGAAGTCGAGCCGCACGTAGTCGTGCACGATCTCGGCGGCCAGCTTGTCGTCGAGGCTCGGAGCCACGGCACCGACCGCCTTGGCCACCTGGAGCAACGTCGCCGAGCCGACGACGCGGCCCAACCAGGGCGCGTAGCGTTCAGCGGCGACCCGGAACAGATCCATCGCCGGCGGGATCATCTTGAGCCCGGCCTTGCCGAGCACCGTCGTCGCGACCGCGCGCCCGGGTGCACCGCAGATCATGATGGCGCCGGCCATGCGTTCGGGCGCGATGCGGGCGAGCTCGAGATTGAGCTGGACCCCCATCGACCAACCGATGAAGACCGCGCGTTCGATGCCGAGCGAATCCAGCACGCGCAATGCGTCATCGGCATGCGCGGCCGGTCCGAGGGCCACTTCGCCCCGCGCGGCGCCGGCCCGCGTCGCGGCGTCGAAGCGCGAGGCGTAGAGGCCGCGATAGTCCCACGTGGCGATGCGATGGCGCGGGGCCAACGTCTTGACGAGGTGGCGCCAGGCGATGAGGTTGCCGCCAAGGCCGTTGACCAGGACGATCGGAGGCAGGCTCTCGTCGAAGTCGTCCGGGCGGTGTTGGAAGACCGCCAGTGGCAGCCCTTCCGCGGTCTTGACCTGGCGCTGATGAAAGCCGAGGAGCCCACTCCCGCGGCCGGCTGGGTCGGCAGCGGCGTGCGCGCTCACGGGCAACCCTTCGCGTCGCTCGAGAAGTCGATCGACAGGGACACCGCGACCTGAAGGTCTTGGAGATCGCCCGGCACACTGGCGGCGACCTGCACCGACATCGCTGGCTCACCACCGAGCACGACCTGGGAGACGACCTGCAGCCCTGCGGGATCGAGCACCACGCGGCTATCCGAGAGCAGGACCTTGTCGCCGTTCGTGACCGAGCCCGAGAACGTCCCAAGGCGCGTGAACTGCCCACCCCCGCGCGGGGCGACACCGACTTCGTAGTTGAGCACCGTCGCGCCGGCCCCGACCTGCAGCGCCTCGACCTCGAGGAACGAGGTCGCACGATTGAGCGAGCCGCACTTCAAGCTCGGCAGCGCCTCGACGTACGCGGGCTCGTCGCGGAGGTCGTCGAGGTCGATGATCGCACCCTCGCTCACACCACCCTGCATGTCATCGAAGTCGACCGGGATCGTCTCGATGACCGTCAGCTCGACGATGGTCGCGTCGTCGCCACAGCCGGCGGCGCTTGCAACAAGACCGCTCAGGGCGGCGACACACATCCAACCAGACGACTTTCTCATGGCGTCAATACCTCCGCGCCGCGCACGACCCTCACCGGGCCGTCTCCAGCGAGCGTCACACCGCCCGCGAACAAGATGCGACCGGCGAGCACCCCCCCACCGATACGCGCCGCTACCCCACCCATGCGTGGCCGCGCGAGCACCGGGCCAAGGCCGCCGACGACACCCATGCCGTCGCTACGGGCGATGCGACCGGTCGTCGTCTGGAGTCCCTCGCTGCCCGCGAGCCCGCCGCCGAGGTAGCACTCGGGGGTGGCACCGAAGGCCACATCGCTGCCAGTCACGGCAGCGAGGAAGGTCGTCATCGGGGCGCTGACGATCGGTGTCGCCGTGACGATTCCGCCAGCGACCGTGAGGCGTACCGGCTGGAACGGCGTCGAACGGGCGAGCTCGCTGCTGCCTGCGACGAGGTCGAGCCCACACAACACGGGCGCGAAGACCTTGTCGCCAAAGCCGTTCGTCTCGAGCGAAGTAGACGTGCCAGCGGCGAGGTCGACCAGCTCGGAGAGGCCGCCGCCGGGGTTGCCACCGAGCAGCAGGATCTGATTGCAACCCGCATCGAGGCACGTCGCCGCCGCACCCTGCCGCGGATGTTGCAAGGTCGGGCCCGGCTCGCACACAGGCGCACCCGCGCTCACCGTGCAGACCGAGGTCGCGCGCGTCGCCTCCAGGCCGGGCCCGGAAACGACGAGGCCACCCGCCACGAAGAAGCGATCAGGCGCGATGCGCGCGACCGCCGGACGCGCCAGGCTGCGCGGTAGGGTCGTGACCGTCGCGGTGCCCGCGGCCGTGTCCCAGATCGTCACGTCGGCTGAGACGCCGGTCGACTCGGTCGTGAGCACCAGGCCGCCCTCCGCCCATTCGAGGCGCTCACGCACGAAGCCACCGACCGTCACGAAGCGGTCCGGGCCGAGCGGCGCGAATCCGAAGTCACCGCCGATCGGCGGCGCGTTGCTCACGGTCGCCGCGACGAACAACCCGGTCTGGCTATCGAAGCGTTCGAGCGGATGCATCGTTGGGAGCAACTCCCCGACCCCGTCCTGGCGAAAGCCACCGATGAACATCACGTCGCCATCGGACAGCGTCGCCGCCGCGCCGAAGGCACGCGGCTCGGACAGGTTCAACGGGAAGGGGCTCCGAAGGGTGCACCAGCCCGCGGCGACATCGCAGTTGGCGCGCACGTGGATGTCGCGGCAGTCCATGTCGGTCGCGCAGCTCGGCACACACCAGTACTCGGGCTTGCCCGCGTCGTAACAGACCTCGGAAGCACCGCAGTCGGCAGGCCCCTCGCAGAAGTCGACGGCGCGCGCGACGGAGGCCGACAGATTGATCTCCTCGGGCAGGGTCGCGACCTCGCCCCGCGGGTAGATCTGGATGTGATAGTACGGCAGCGCGCCGGCTTTGCCGGAGGTGATGGCCACGCCACCGCGATAGCCCAGCGAGACCGCATCGCCGGCATTGCAGCCGAACGCGGAGAAGCCTTCATAGACGACCGTGTAGCCCTCGCCGAGCGGGATATTGCTCAGCTCGTAGGTGCGCGACTGCTGCTGCAAGCAACTAGTATCAAAGAGATTTTTGGCATCGAGCGAGGTCGGCGCAGCCTTGAAGATGCGCAACCGGAAGAATGCTGCGTCCGACGCGAGCGCAAAGCGCGCGACTCCGACCTCGGCTGCACCCGAGTCGCAGCCCGAGACGCATCCGAGGGTCAGCAACATCGCAACGAGCGACCGGCAGAGGGACCTCATCGTCGCCCTCCGATAGTCGCCGGATCGCGCCAGGCGCTGGTCCCATCGATGCCGAGCACCGCCGGGCCGCGCGCGACATCGTCGCTACCACCGGTCGTTAGCGCCACCACGGCAACCGCGCCACCGACGACGACCGCGCCGACGATGGCCCAGATGACCCAGTCCAGCTCGTCGTCGTCCTTGCCTTTGGGCTTCTTGGGCGTGCCCGGCCCGAGATCGCCGACGATGGCGACCAGGCGGAAGCTCTCCTGGGTGGTCTGCCCTCCCTTCACGACGAGCTTCTTGATGATGTCCTGGAAACCCTTCTGGGTGATGCGCACGGTGTACTCGCCGGGGGCGAGCTCGCTCGTGGCGGTACCAGTGCCGATGTATTCGGCGCCGAGTTGGATTATCGCGTCGGGCGAGTCGACGTCGATGACGAGCAGGCCTGGCTTCTGCGCGATGACGGGGGCCGGCGGCTTGCCAAAGACCGTCTCGACCTCGAGTTCCAGCGCGAACGCGAGCTCAATCACTTTGTCAGCCTTCACTTCGCGGTCGCGGGTGATCGTCACGAGGGCGACATCGATGAAGCGCACGCGCATGACCTGCCTGCCCGCGGTCGTGCTCACCTCGACGTGCACGACCTTGTCGGCCTCGTATTTCTTGCCGAGGCGCGCGAGGCAGGTGGCATCGAGGTCGACGCACTCGAGATCGATCATCTCGTCGGTCAGCTCGCCGGCCGGTGGGTTCTTGAGCTCGACGTCGGGATAGAGGCGCAGCTTCGCCTGCATCACCGCGAACAGGTCGGTGCGGTCCTTGGCCGACAACTTCTCGCCATCGACGTGCAGGCCAAGCACGCGCATCGGCACGGCATGCGCCGCGCTTGGTTGTGCGAAGCCTGCCGCGCCGAGGCTCACCCAGACCAGGGCGAGGGCGAGCAACGGGGTTCGGAGTGGATGCGACATGCGGTCCCTCGGTGAGAGCCCCCCAGTGGGCGGCTCGGGACGTTTAGCAGACCCGACCGCGGAGGGCCAGCCCGCCAAGATCGCATGAGATCGCATGATGACGCTCGGTTGCAGGACGCGGCCTGCGACACGATGGCGAAGCCTGCACTGAAGGGCCCGCTCGTAGAGGCGGCGCTCAAGGCGCGCCAGCCATCAGGAAATAGACGTGATCGCCGCCATTATCGCCGAATCCGTGCGCGTAACCGAGGCGGAAGTCATAGAGCGCCGCGAACCACAGTTCCATGCGAAAGCGCAGCTCGAGGCCGACGCCGGCCACGATGTCATTGGCCAGATCGCTGTCGAAGCTCGCGCCCCCGATGTCCGAAAAGACAGCGGCCGACAGGTCCTCGAAGAACACCGGCAGGGTGCCGAGCCCGCCCCGCACGCGGGCAAGCGGGAAGCGCCACTCGCCTGTCAGCATGCCGAAACGGGTGCCCTGAAACGCCGATTCTTCGAAGCCGCGAAGCCACACCGCTCCGGCCGAGGTCTGGTTCAAGAGGTCCGACAGGAGATCCTGGCGCGGCACCCCGCCAAGCGAGAACACCGAGCGCGCAGTGGGGTCGCCGCCCGCCAGGCCACCGCCCAGGCGGAACGAGAGCACGTGTCCGTTCGCGCCATCGCCACCGAGCGGGATGTGCGCGCGCGAGACGAACGTGAACGTGAACGCGCTCGCGTCGCCGCCTAGAGCCGGCTCACGGAAGCCGAGGTTGAAGGAGGCCGAGAGTCCCTCCGAAAGGGCGATGGCGAGTGGATGTTGGCGCACGTCCGAGAAGCTCGCGAACATGTTGAGCGAGGTGCGCACACGCTCCTTGGGGATGACCGCCATCGTCTCGTCGGGCGTGTGCTCGAGCGCGCCGACCTCGAGGCCACGGGCGAGATCGGCGTTGAGCCCCAGGCCCCAGGTGAGGCCGGCGAACACGTCGGGCACCGGCAACGCGATAGAGGCGCCGCTGTAGACGACCTCTTCGCGGTAGGGCTCGCTCAGATCGCCGACGAAGCTCGTGCGGTCCCACGAGTAACGGCCGAGCTGCAGCGACACGTCCGGAAAGCCGGTGCGCAAGGTGAACGAGGCGTAGGCCGTCCAATCGTCGCGGGCGAGATCCCAGTCGGCTGAGAGCAGGAGACCCAAGCGATTTGTCGGGTCGAGGGCCTCGACCGAGAGCCCGAGGGTGGCGAGCCCGCTGGAGCCGGCGGTGAACGATGGCAACCAGTTGCGCGGCAACATCGTCGGCAACGGATGGTAGGGCACGCGTCCTTTCACGGTTGACGTCGGGGCCTCACGGAGGCGCGGTGCGGTGCCATCGCCGGGCACGATCGGCAGCGCCTCGGGCGCGAACGCGAGCGCGTAGAGAGCCGGTCCGTCGACGGTCCAGGCACGATAGACGAGCAGTCGGCCATCGGGTGAGAGCGCCGGGTTGCTCGCGCCACCGAGCACGTTGGTCACCTGGCGTACGACATTGCTCGCGAGCTCGAGCGCGTAGATGTTCGCGACCCCGTCGCGGTCGGAGCTGTAGAAGAGCCAACGCTCGTCGGCCGACAGATACGGGTCGAGCTCGTCAGCGGCGCCGCGCGTGAGGGCCTCGAAGGTGCCCGATGCGAGGTCGATGCGATACAGGTCGCGGTTGCCATCGGCATGCAACGACACGAACAGAGCGCGGCCGTCGGCGGTCGCGACCGGCCGGTCGACGCGCGGATGCGAACCGGGCCTCATCAACGCGGGCGGCAGCTCCAGTGCTTGTTTGAGCTCGCCGGTCTCGAGGTCGAAACGCGCGAGGCTCGGCACACTCCATCTGGTGCGCACCGCCCAGACCGAGCGACCATCCGCGGCCGGCGCCGGGTCGTAAGCCCGGAGCGAGTCGGCGAGGAGACGCGGGGTCTTGCGTGCGAGCGCCTCGCCCGGCGAGAGCGGCACGACCGCGAGGCGACTGTAATAGGAGGAATAGCGATAGTCGCGTGAGGTGCCGAGCACGAGACGGGTGCCGTCGCGCGTCGGCATGAAACGCCCGCAGCCGCCTTCGCAACGCAGCATGCGAGTCGGCTCTGCCAGCGGTAGGAGCGACGCTGGGCCACCCAACAATGCAGGCAGCGTGGGAGCGGGTGCCGTAACGATCGCCGTCTGCTGGTAGCCGTTGCTCTCGATCCAGACGAGGTCTTTGCCGTTTGGCGTGAAGCGCGGCAGCTCGAGCACCTCCAGCGGGCCGCGGATGCGTTCACCTTCGCGCAGGCCGGCCGCGCGCACGCGGCGATCGGTGGCATGGGCGCGCGCGGTGATGTCGGCACGAACGTCGGCGAACCAGTCGACGAGCGTCTTGCCGGTCGTTTCGCGCGCGATGAGGTTCAGCGCGTAGGGTGGTGCCCAGGAGCCATAGGCCGCGACGAATTGTCGGATCGCCACGGGCCCCGCATGGTCGGAAATCTGTTGATAAATCTCGCCACCATAAAAGTACCAGGCCGCCGCGCGCGGCTGCTCGAACGGTGACCCGGTGAGGTCGGACAGCTCCGGCAGGCGATTGGCAAGCGCTGAGGTTCTGAAGAACATCTCCGTGTTGGAGCTCCCGACGCGCCCCGAGTCGACGCCCGGCTGCGACTCGACCCACACCGCGAGCCCTTCGGTCGCCCAGCGTGGCAGCGCATTGTTCGGCTTCCAGATGCGCCCGAACACGGTGTTGAACCCTTCGGGCACACCCCCCGATTGGTCGAGATGTACGATGTGCGTGTACTCGTGCATCACCAGAAGCTTCAACCAGTTCGCATAGTTGCCAAGCTCGCTATCGGGCGGCGGCGGCCACGCCCAGACAGTGATCGCCGGGTACGGCAACACCGACGCAAAGCCATTGGCCGCATCGAAGTCATCGGCCGCGATCACATGCACCCGCACCCCCGGATACCACCCGAGCAGCTCCCCCACGACCGTACGCGCCTCCTCGAGATAGTCGGCCACCTCGCGCGCAAACGCGTCCCCACCATCATGCGAATGCACCGCGAAGTGGGGCGTGACGATGGTGAACCAGCGCCGGTCGGGATCATTGCCCGCACGCGCCGCGAAGGCGCACAACAACGCGCAGAGCAGCGACACGAGACTCAGGGCCTTCCCCATAGCGGCCCATGGTAGCCGCAACGGGGGCTCAACGTCATGCGCGACTTCACGCTTGCGCGCCCGAATAGGGGCACGCCTTCCGCGACCCGGTCATCTGC
>Ga0105049_10001724_pt1 | contig 25764 bp, 20 predicted proteins | sample MAT06_FD_78087 | JGI IMG/M metagenome (GOLD analysis project Ga0105049, IMG submission 78087) | Freshwater microbial communities from Lake Fryxell liftoff mats and glacier meltwater in Antarctica - MAT-06 | ecosystem: Environmental > Aquatic > Freshwater > Ice > Liftoff microbial mat | place... | reverse complement strand
CAGGATGAGGTATCCAATGGCGATGGGAATGAATAGCCCGAGAAATTGACTTGATTTCATGAAATTTTAGAATAAATTAGATTTTCTGAAATTTTGAATTCAAAGTATACAAAATAGAAATTGATCAGCCATGAGAATACTAGACATGAAATGACCAACTCATTGCCCCAACTCAGAAACGAACTCAAGCCGAACCAATCACCATAATAATTGATTAAGCTTAATCCAAATGCAAGCCTGAAGGTTTCCCACATTAAGGAGTATTTTTTTTGATCCATTAATTCCGAATAACTATACACAGTGAGGAATACAAAGAGGCCGTAAATGAATATTTGGGGAGAATTTATATTGCCGATGTTGGCAAAAAAATAGCTGACAAAGGTGAAGGTGAACAAGAGCTGACATACCGCCCAAAATATCATTTTTGGACTGGTAGTTGAATTGTATTTCACAAAATCATACTCATTCTCAATTTTAGTAATGGGAAATTGCTCTTCTACGTCACTTGGTCTCCAGCCTGTAGGCATGAACCAGATTCTGAATTTATCTTTTAAGTGTTTTGCTCTCCATGCATCTTGAATTAAAATCCATAAATGCTGATAATTGATCTTAATAGGATTCCATGTTAGCGCAGGTCTCGTGATACCATAAACGGGAGGAATATCCTTCAGCTCTTCTTGAAAAGTATTAAAAAGCTTGTCCCAGATGATCAAAATTTGACCATGATTTCGATCCATATAAACTGGGTTAATGGCATGATGCACCCTGTGATGGGAAGGAGTCACAATAATCTTTTCTAGAAATCCCATTTTGCCAATGTGCTGAGTATGGTACCAAAATTGTGCAAATAAATGAATGGGAATAGCAATGGCAATAACTTGAGTCGGTACGCCAATGATGGCTGCAGGCAGCAATAGAAGTGTAAACAAATTGACCCACGAAGAAACGCTTTGCCGCAATGCACAGGCGAGATTGAATTCTTCACTGCTGTGGTGAATTGCGTGTTTGTTCCAGAAGAAATTGATTTGATGGGCCCATCTATGCGTCCAATAACCGTAAAAATCAATTACAAAGAATCCAATAATATAAGTCCAAATACCTGCTTCCAATTGAAATATGGCGAGATGTTCGTACATCCAAGCGTAGGAAATGACAGATGCACTCAGCCCCAGAACATCTTTCACTACGTTGGTGATACCAGAACTCAAGCTTGAAATGGCGTCCATTGCAGGGGTTTGGTCATTGTTTTTCCAATAACCATAGAGTTTCTCAATCAAAACCAGGCCTAAGAAGATAGGCATAGCAATCAATAAAATTTTACCGTAAGATTCCATTGTTTTATATGATTATTGGTTGGCAAAGCTTATGGTAAAGCTACAATTCTGCACATAGTTAAGATTATTTTACCCAATTATTTCATGATATTTCATAACAGGGAAGATGTCTTTGATAAATTACCCATTGTTATACTTTTGAAAAATATGGATGTTGCTTCATAGGCAATCAATTTTTAGCAAGCACGAATAGCTGGCAATTTTCTTTTTCTAATTCTGGCGACTTTTGTTCTGAATATCGCTTTTTAGAAATTTGATCAAACCTGGAAAAAAGTGTTTTTGATCATCCCACATACACATATGACTTCCTTGGGAGCAAAGCACATATTCACCATTTGGGAATTGGCTTGACATCCACTCCATGTATTTGGGATCCATGCTGTCATTTGTGGCACCAATGATTAAAGTTGGAGTTTTGATTTTTGATATTTCTTTGCTGACATCCCATTTTTTTAATTTACCTGATATTCCAAATTCACTTGGGCCTTGCATGGAAACATAAATTTGTCCATTCAGATTTTTAAAAGTACGTTTGACAGCATCTGGCCATTGGGCAGTAGGCAATCTCAGAATGTGCTTTTCATAAAAATGTGGGTTCAGCAATTCCATATAGCGGGGATTGCTAAAGTCTGCTTTGGCTTCAATTTCTTTAATTTCCCTTAGGACTTCAACAGGCATTTGTTTGGATAAAACTTCATTGGCATAGGTGCCATATTTAGGACAACTTGCCATCATATTACTGATGATCAATCCTTTCAAATTAGTTTGATATTTTAGGGCATATTGCATGGCAAGAATTCCTCCCCAAGAGTGCCCAAGCAGGTAAAAATTATCCTTGGTCAAACCTAGGGCAATGCGCACTTGTTCAACTTCTTCTACGAATCGGGACAGGTCCCACAAACTTGTATCCTTTGGTTGATCCGAATATGCTGAACCCAATTGATCGTAATAAATGAACTCAATGCCTTCAGCGGGCAGAAAACTCTCAAAAGATTCAAAATATTCATGTGTACAGCCTGGTCCACCATGAAGAAGCAGCACTTTGATTTTTGGGTTGTTACCAATGCGCTTGGTCCAAACTTTGAAATTTCCTTTCGGCGTTGAAATAGAGATCAGCTCTACGCCACCTGTTTGAATACCGCTTTTCTGACTTTTAAAGAAATTGCTGTATTCAGTTGATTGATTTTCACTTGATGTATTACATGCTGTTATAAACAGTATAAAGAGAAAATATAGTAAGAGATTAATAGATTTCATGCTCAGTTGACTCAAGTCATCAATGTACGGTGATAATTTGTTGACAATACATGGCAAATGTTAGGGGTGAATCAGGTGGCATGAAAATAAGCTTTGAGGAAGTTATTTTGACAAATCCAAATTAAAGAGGGCGTTTACAATTATTCCTTTATTGTATTGATATACATTGCTGCCATTCATTTCCCTTCCAAGCTGAAGGATCTGATTCAAATATCCAGCCTCAATTCTCAAATTTTTGTTGAATCTGTAACCAACTAAGAATCCTATCCGGTTTTGGTCGAAAATATTTTCATTTACATTGGGGCCAAAGCCAATAAATATTTCATCATACGCAGCCAAATATGGTGTTTTATCACCTATAGTTTTGCCTTTCAAGGGAATTTGAACACGAAACATGTAGCGAATTCTATTCAATAAAGGAAATTCATCTTCTTCTGTCAATACGGAACTTGAATACCTTCCAACCCATCGTTGTTCAAGCATAAATCGATGTGAAAACTCCACTATCGAAACCTTATCATTGATGGTTGCCATTTGAAACAAACGATGTTCAGTGAAATCTTTTCCAAATCCATTGAGCGGTATGTCGCCATAAGGATAGGTCTCAATCCATGCGTAACCAAATCGCAATTGGATTTTTGGATTCAATTGATAATTAATTCCTACTCTTAATAATCCTTGTTGTTTATCGGTGATATAATTGTCTCTGCGCAATTGATACTCTGTATGAAGTCCCCATTTTTCATTCAACTTTAGCGTTCCAAAATAATTGTACCAGCCTATATTGTTGTGGTCGTTGATGCGGGTATTCTGAGCCAGAAGATTGGCAGTAAGACAAAACGAGATCAAAATTAGCGTTGTACCTCTCGTGAAATTATTCATTCTATTCATGTATGCAAATCTAATTTAAAATTGAGTTAGTGACGTTGATTAAAAGATTTATTTTAGCTTTGGTGAAATACTAAAGGGTTTGATGGCATTATAATGCAAAGCTACTTTGTAGTTTTTATAAAACATCATTGGTTCCTCAGTAGTCTTTTTATTTAATTTGATAACGGATACCCAGAAACATCCTTGCTCCTTGATTGGGACCATAAACATAACTTGGGTCAAAACTGAGCGCATAAGGATTGTTCGCCGTTGGTATCACTTGTCCATTGGAGTTGAATTGAACCTCTTTGTCAAAAGGGTCATTGCTACGGGCTATGATGAATGGATTGTTCCTGTTTGGTGTCCAATTCAAAAAGTTTTTCACGCCGCCATACAAGTCAAATCTCTTGAATCCAAGATAAGTAAATTGGATATTTTGAATGCTCCACCAAGGAGAATAAGCTTTGCGAGGATCCAAAGTCCCCAATAATGGTAATCGCATTGGACTGTAAAAATTACCTGTATAATCGATACCTAGTTTTAGCTTTTCAATCTTGTAAGATACCGACCATACTCCAGTAAAGTTTTCTGTGAGTATCTGTTGTTGGGTTCTTCCATTTTCGGTGATGGTGTTGTCCATTAATGTTGCGCCTGCATTCAAAATTAAGCCGTTCTGTAATGCCAAGTCAAAGTTGAAACCCAGACCCCTGCTGACAGCGTATCCATCCAAATTATCATAAATTATTTTATTGGGATCTTGCTCGTAATCAGCTACAATTCTATTGTTAAAATGTGTATAAAATGCCGAAGCTTCAATTCCCAAAACGTTTCCTTCAAGGGAGTATATTTTATGTAAATAATTGAGGTTCACGTTATATGAACTTTCGGGATTTAATTCGTTTTTGATTTCCACCACACGCGATCCTGTTAGTGCAGCATGATCTTCGGTAAATAAGTTGACGACTCTAAAGCCAGTTCCAGCGTTCAATCGGAGGATATTTTGATCGTTGATCTTCCATTTGTATGCTACGCGAGGCGTTAGGATGTTTCCATGTATAGAATTGTAATCGTACCGGAATCCCAAGAGTAGTTTGTGTTTATTTGTAAAGCTTATTTCATCCTGTATGAAGATTCCTGGCAGATAAGTCTTTTGCGCTTGATTGGTTGGGTTCAAACTATCAGGTGATGAGGTGGCTGGGGTGTTGTCATCATAAAATGTGTAACGGATTGCAGCTCCCAATAGTAAGTCATGACGATTGATCTTTTTGTCCCAAGTCAATTGGGCAAAGGAAATGTTTTGCTGGGCATCATATATAGTGGTACCGTATCTGCTGTCTTGATTGTGGTTGTTATATGAAAATGATAGCATAAGTTTTTCTACTGTTGGCAATTCATAGTTTCCGAATATTTCAACACGTTTTGTGTAGATGCTTTCACCATAGACGATATCACTTCCTCTAAATTTTGTTTCCCAGTTTTTTTCACCTCCCCATCTATTTTCGTAAAGATAACGTGCAGCTAAGCCAAATACGCGATTCTCCTTTCGTATAAAATTCCACTTCTGGAACAAAGAAATCCTGTTTTGTAATGGAATATCAGTGAAATTATCATTGTTATTATCTACTCGATTTTGAAAGTTGAAATAGTTTATTCCTGAGAGTACCGTTGCAAATTTTCCTGTTTTCAGCTTTAAGCCTAAATCCAAATTGTATTCGCCCCAGCCCGTACCAAATACATCAACCGAAGCCAAAGGAGCGTTTTCAGGTTTTTTTGTAATGACATTGACCAAGCCACCAACCGCCTCACTGCCATAAAGAGAAGATGCAGGCCCTTTGACAATCTCTACACGCTCTATCATCGAGTTGGGAATGCCTGACAATCCATAAACTGTAGATAAGCCGCTTACAATTGGCATTCCATCAATCAGTATCATGGTATAAGGTCCCTCTAATCCGTTGATGTGTATGTCCCCGGTTGCACAAATATTGCAATTGAGTTGGGGTCTGACACCATTGATGTTTTGTAGCGCATCAAATATATTCGGAGTCGGATTTTTCAAAAAGTACTTGCAAGTATATATTTCAACTGGCACGGGACTTTCCGAACGACTCACTTCCTTCATGGTTCCCGTTACCACCACTTCGTTTAAGTTATTGGTGGTATTATATAGTGTAAAATTGAGAAAGACTGCCTGATTACTACTTAATGAAATTGGCTTTTCGATGGTAGAGTATCCAATACATGTAAGCTTGAGTTTATAATTTCCAAAAGGAATATTTTTAATTTGATAATTGCCAAGTGAGTCCGAACTTGTGCCTATGCTGGTGCCAATGAATCCGATATTTGCATAAGAAACAGGATTTCCCTCACTTAATATTTTGCCTGAGAGGGTTCCATTTTGAGCGTTGACAAGTTGAGGAAAGAAAAGGAGAAATAAGCATATCGTTCTTAGGAAATTGCTCTTCCACATAAGGTTTGGGATATTTAAGTCCGCAAAAGTATAAAAGTTAGGTGAGTCTAACAAATAAAGTTACATTTACTTTGTATCTTTGTCTGGATATTTTACAATTAGGCATAATATGGGATTATCTACTACGGAGGAAAACTACCTCAAGGCATTGTTTAAGATTACCACCGAAAGTGGAAAGTTGGAAGCAGGTACTAATGAGTTGGCCATGATTTTGAGTGTAAAGCCGGCAACGGTCAATGATATGCTTAAGAAGTTGAAAGACAAAGAATTGGTTAACTACAAAAAATACGGAAAGATTAATTTAACTTCTGATGGTAGAAGAAATGCCATTGACATCATCCGTAAGCATCGGCTTTGGGAAAGCTTTTTGTATAGTACGCTAGAGTTTAGTTGGGATGAGGTACATGAAGTGGCGGAGCAACTTGAGCACATTCAATCTGAAAAGTTGATTGATAAACTGGATAAGTTTTTGGATTATCCTAAATTTGATCCTCATGGCGACCCGATCCCCAATAAAAAGGGAGAGATGAAAATCCAACACCGAAAAACCTTATCTGAAGTGGCAGTTGGTAGCAGCTGCAAAATGATAGCAGTAAAAGACAATTCCAGTTCTTTTTTGCAATATGTGGTTATGGTAGGGTTGGGAATCAACAATCAAATATCCGTAGTGTCTGTTCAGGCGTATGATGCTTTGATGGTGATTGAAGTAAATGGCGTAAAATCAAGCGTCAGTCAAAAATTTGCTGACAATATTTTCGTGGAGGAGTAAACAATATGGATTGGAGATCCATTTGGCATAAAATTTTTAACTGCTCAATTTTAAGCCAGCAATATTTGGTTCATAGTAATATCATGTGATAAAATCACAGTTCTCTGTAAATGGGTCGGGTGAGACAAGTTGGTCCTCCGCCTCCTTTTACACTGATTTCTGCTCCTTCATAAACAATCACTCGACAGCCTGCATCCTCCAATGCTTTTTGAGTAATTGGATTTCCATCCACCATCATACATAATCTTGGTGCTATTGCTAGGACATTGCAAGCCATTGAATCAAATTCATTCTCTGGCACTTCTATTAACTCATAACCCATTTCAACGAGCAAATTTCTGAACCCTATTGGCATGAGGGCTGAGTAAACAACTGCCAGATTTGAATCTACAGGACTTAAGATGGACATCAGGTGAAAAACATCCGATGGGCCTTTGTAATGGGGTAGTGGAACTGTTATTACTTCAACTCCTAATGGCTCGAGCATGCTAGTTAACTGCCTGATTCCTTCTAAATTACTTCGGTAGGTATGGCCAACTGCCAGGGTATGTTTATCAAGCCAGGCCACATCTCCACCTTCCAGAGTTCCTGGGGCATTGATGATTCCCAGAACTTCTATACCGGCCTTCCCAAAAGCTTCTTTTATGGCGGATGGCTCATTTTTTCTGGATTCCTTTCCCATGTTGCAGATGATCATTCCAGCGTCTGTTGCAATAGAAGCATCTCTGCAATAAATAGAGTCCATATTGACCAGTTCGTTTTGATCAAGCTTTAAGATAGTGACACCATGTTCTGACAGTATAGATTGAAAACTTAGATATTCTTTTTGAGCAGTTTCATAATCAGGAGCTCCCAAATAGTTTAACTTTTCCCAATACGCATTGATGTGTTCTTGGTTGATAAAAGCACTTGATACATCTTTTAAGTAGAGGCTTTTTATAAGCCCGACCTCGGAATGGCAGGTTAATTTCATAGGTATTTAATTGTTTCATGAAAAGCTATACTCAATGCGATTTTTTGTTTTTCCAAACCCTCCAAATATAGAATGGAATTCCTGCCATCAGCAATATGAACCCATAATATACTGTTTCTTGCCCAGACCCAACTACCATCCACAGTGAGAAGATGAAAGCCAATGTAGCCAGAATGACCGATTGATTCCATCCTACTTTTATATAATTTCTTTCTACTTTGATGGCGATGTATGCAGCTGATGAAAAAAGGTAAGGAATTAGAACGGTCAGAGTTGAAAGCAATATCAAGAACTTGAATTGATCTGCCAGACCTTTGGTGTAATTCATAATCATCATTATGGACACAACTATACTTCCAATGACAATACCAATGGCAGGAACTCCATTTTTATTTAGTTTCCTAAATATCGGCGGGAATAATTTGTCCTTTGAAACAGCAAAAGGAATTTGACCTTGGATAAGGATAAACCCATTCAATGCGCCGAGTGCCGCAATTACAACCCCAATGCTTACAAGATAACTTGCGCCATTGCCCCACATCAATACTGCTGCATCAGCGAAAGGAGTTACAGTTTTAGCCAATTCACTTGCAGGCATCAAACCCATAATGCTTACACTACTTAGAATATAGATGACGGTGGCAGTTAATGTTCCAATTATGGTAGCCCTGGAAATGGTTTTCTCCGGATTGGCAACGCTTCCTGAAGGAATGGTCGCACATTCTACACCTACAAATGCAAAAAATATGAGTGCTGATGAAGTGGTAATTGCGGTAAAGTCAGATGTGCCAGTGCTGTTAAAGGGTGTAAAATTATCAAAATCCAAAAAAAACAAACCACCAACAGAAACTACGATCAAGGGAACGATTTTGAGAATGGTAGAAGCCAGTTGAAATTTACCTGAAGTGACAATGCCTCGGGTATTGATCCATGTTATCAACCAAATTGCTCCCAATCCTGTTAATATTGCTCCCATAGGATCAAAAGCCAAAACCGGGAAAAAAGTACTCAGCGCACCTACCATTGCAACCGCGAGTGCTGCATTGGTGGTCCATGTGGACAATAAGTAGCCCCAAGCCACCAAAAATCCTGCAAAATCTCCTAGACCTTCCTTGGAATAAGCATAGGGGCCTCCGTCCGCATTTGGCATCATTCTGCTCAGATGACTGAAAATCTTTGCCAGCAGAAATGCTCCAACAGATCCTACTAACCAACCCACCAAGCTGATGCTGCCATAAGTTGCTATGGTAGCAGGCATCAAAAACACTCCAGCTCCAATCATGTTACCAGTTACCAGAGAACTGCTCGTCCACAACCCTAATTTGTTTTCTGTCTGAGCCATTTATTTTGAAAACTGTTGAAGCGTCAAGATACGACTTCCAAATATTATTCTTTCAACACAAATTCAAAGTTAGACTCTGAATTTGGGTTTAACCAACATCAATTACATATTTCACGCCTGAACAACCCGGTATTTTCCGAACCTCAATTTCCAAATCAAGCAACAATAGCTTGCTTGACTTCAATAAACCAGATTGGTTGTTCAACTTAATCAGGAATTCTTTGATATATTGGTTTCGTATGCGATTCACTGGAGGGTCAACGGGTCCTTTTACGGAATCTCCGAGATGTTTGAAAAGTTCAGAGGCGACAAATGCTACTGCTTGATCTAATTTTTTTGGGTCCTTGTGCCATATTTGAAGGTGTATCAGTTTGCTAAATGGTGGATAATGAAATTGATTGCGTTCCATTATTTCACGTTGGTAGAACATTTCATAGTCGGCTTTAATAAGCAAATCGATCAGCGGGTGACTTGGATTGGTGGTTTGGATAATGATTTTCCCGCGATTCTGTCTGCGTCCCGCTCTCCCTGCTACTTGCGTTACCAATTGATAGGCTCTTTCTTGTGCACGATAATCCGGAAACCAAAATAATGCATCCAGGTTCAGAATTCCCACAGTTGAGACATGGTCGAAATCCAATCCTTTGGTCACCATTTGTGTTCCGACCAATACGTCTAACTCTCCAACTGCAAAAGATTCAAAAATCCTCATTGCGGCATCTTTTGTTCTTGTGGTGTCAAGATCCACCCGTGCTATCCTGAGGTCGGGTAAGGTCAGCTGAAGGTCTTCGGCTATTCTCTCAGTTCCGGTTCCTCGTATTTGGATGGCATTGCTGTTGCACGCAGGACAGCGCGCAGGCACATCCGTTTGGTAACCACAATAATGACATTGCATTATTTTTTTGGACTTGTGGTAGGTCAACTTAACATCACAATTGGGGCAGTCCATAGTCCATTGACAAGTATTGCAGCTGACCACCGGTGCATAACCACGTCTATTTTGAAAAAGGATAACTTGCTTGTTTTCAGCTTTTGCCGCAATAATGCTGTTGATTAATGGTTCAGAAAAAATAGAAACTTTACCTTGGACTGCTTGGCCACTGATGGGCACAATTTGATAAACGGGGAGGCTGCTGCCGCCATACCGCTCTGTAAGTCGTACCAATCCATATTTCCCCTTTTTTGCGTTGTAGTAACTTTCAACTGAGGGAGTGGCACTTCCCAATAGTACTTTGGCACCAAAATGTCCTGCATAATAGATTGCGGAATCTCTGGCGTGAAATCGTGGGTTAAGTTCTGATTGTTTATAACTTGAATCATGCTCTTCGTCTACAATGATTAATCCCAAATTCGAAAATGGTAACATAAGAGCAGATCTCGCACCCAATATAATGCCCTTTCCTTCTTGGACTTTCTGCCACAATTCCACACGTTCATTGTTATTCAGTCTAGAATGATAGACGTATAGTTCTTTGACAAAATATTGCTTTAGCCGCTGCGTAATTTGATTGGTCAGGGCAATTTCTGGCAGCAAGATCAATACTTGTTTTCCTTGCTGTATAGCTGCCTTGGCAAGTTCTATATAAACCATCGTCTTTCCGCTGCCAGTTACACCTTTGAGCAGACAGACTGTTTTTTCTTGCCAGACTGATTGTATTTGTTCGATTGCCGCTATTTGTGCTTGATCCAATTCCACCAAACCAGAATCTTCAAGATGGTGTTCATTGATTCTGCTTATTTCACGTGAAATTATTTCAAGAATCCCTTTTTTTTCTAGGGACTTAAAAGTAGCAGTGGCTATTTTTTCGTCCGTCAAGCTAGAGACTTGCAACCAGTCTTTGTTGTTTTTTTGTTGGAGTATTTTTAAAAGCGCGTTGGTCTGAATTTCAGATTTCAGAGTCAGTTCAAAAGCTCTTTTTATTGTTTCAGGGTCACTTCGGTATGGTTCCAAAAAGCGAAGCATATTTACAGTACGTGGCTTATATTTATTTTGTATTTCTTCTGATACTGCCATGATTCCTTTTTCAATCAAGGATTTCACGACAGGCATTATTATTTCTTTTTGAAGGATGATCTTACAGTCTTCGATTGTTAAAATTCTTCTAACTTGAAGTGCCTCAGCAATGACCCATTCCTCATTATTGAGTTGGTCCGGGATTAGATTGATGTCATCTATTATATGAAATTTAGTTTCACTTCCCAACTTTAGGTTTGCTGGTAGTGAACTAGACATGACTTCACCTGGATGGCAACAATAATAAGTGGCAATCCATTGCCAAAATTCCCACAATTGGGGAGTAATGATAGGCTTATCATCTAATACATTGAGTAAGGACTTGATGTTGCTGAAACCAGGAGTTTGGTTGTGGACTTTGACTATAATGCCACTGTATAATTTGCCTCTTCCAAAGCTGACTTCAGCCCGCACTCCAAATTTTGCCTGTTCAAGCATGTCATTAGGAATGATATAAGTGTAAGGTTTTGGCACTGCAAGAGGCAGCAGCACGTCAGCATACATGATTGAAATTGGTTCAGTTGACATAAATGGAAATCAAAGGTAAGGCCTTATCCATCAAAAGAATATTTCCTGTGCGGAGCGAAAAGTATTGGCATGCGCTTCTACAATGGTGTGTAAACTGTGTGAATAACCGCCTCCCATACTGATAACCAGTGGAATGGCGTTGAGCTTGGCATATTTCATGACAATCTGATCTCTTTCTTTACAACCACCTAGAGTCAAGCCCAGCCGACCCAATTTGTCTGTGGCAAGGACATCTACGCCACTTTGAAAAAATATCAAATCAGGCTTGACCTGATCAATAATTTGTGGCAGTTTGTAACGGAGGATATTGAGATAAGTTTTGTCATCGGTCCCATCTTCAAGCCCAATGTCTAGACTGGATCTTTCCTTGCGCAATGGGTAATTCTTTTCACCGTGCATACTGAATGTAAAAACACGATCGTCATCTTGAAATATTACTGCAGTTCCATTGCCTTGATGCACATCCAGATCAACAATCAAGATCTTGTGTTTTGGATTTTTTTGTAACCAATTGTTTGAAGCAACTGCCATATCATTCAGAATACAAAATCCTTCACCGTGATCGGGATAAGAATGATGTGTGCCCCCTGCAATATTCATTGCTACGCCATATTGTGCTGCAAATTCAGTGGCCATAACTGTTCCCTTGGAAATCACCCTTGTCCTGGTAATCATTTGTTTAGATAGGGGAAAGCCGATTTTTCTCGCTTCCTTTTCACTCAACGTCAAATCTCTCAATTTAGCCCAATATTCACTTGTGTGTGTCAAGAGCAAAATTTCTTCAGATAATAGCTCAGGCTTAAACAGCTGATCTTCAGTGATGGTACCTTCATAGACCAATTGCTCAGGCAATAATTCATACTTAGCCATTGGAAACCTATGCCCTTCCGGAAGTGGTAATACATAAATGGGGTCGTAGGCAATTCTCAGCATCACGCAAAGATAGATGGACTGGTTATTATGTTTCCAATCAAAATTTAATGCTAATTTCATTTTTTATCATTTTCATAAAATTGTAAATGCGCTGATACCAAATTTCATCTTAGTAAAATGCAGATGTTTTTTCTAATAGATTGTTTTTGTAAAAATAATGGATTGTTAACATACGTAACATATCATAATATTGTATTTTTGTTGTTCATCTAACAAACAACACTATGAATCCAATTATTTGGTCTTTGATTATTGGCGCCATTTCTGGCTGGTTGGCTGGAGAGCTTTTTAGGGGTGGAGGTTTTGGTTTGATCGGCAATATTATTGTTGGTATTTTAGGAGGCGTAATAGGCGGATGGCTTGCCGGAAAATTTGGTATTGGCGGAGGCGGTTTACTGTGGTACATTATTGTCTCAGTAGCAGGTGCTTGGGTGCTTCTATTTCTAATCAGTTTGATTAAGCGATAGTTGTCCGCCTTCATATTGCTCTAGTTTTATTTGACTCGGTTGCTTGATTGAGCTGAATTGTCTTTGCGATTCCATTGTGCAAGTATTTGTACCTTTGTGTTCTGATTATAATATTTTATGGAAACATTGGCCTCTCGCAAATTGCAATACAGCAAGTCAGGTTTAACTGATGATCAACTGATGCAGCTCTATAGTGAGTTGTTGCTCCCCCGCATGGTGGAGGAAAAAATGCTAATTTTGCTCAGGCAAGGTCAAATTAGTAAGTGGTTCTCAGGTATTGGCCAAGAAGCTATCGCCGTTGCTGCTGCTTTGGCCTTGCAGAAGGATGAAATCATTTTCACGCTTCATCGGAATTTAGGTGTCTTTACCGCGCGTGAAGTTCCATTGGATAGATTGTTTTGCCAGTGGCAGGGCAAGATGCACGGGTTTTCTAAAGGTAGAGAACGTTCATTCCATTTCGGAACGCTAGAGCACCATATAGTTGGAATGATTTCCCACTTGGGTCCACAGTTATCTTTGGCCGATGGCGTAGCTCTAGCGCATAAACTGAAAGGCGAATCCAAACTCAGCCTTGCATTTACAGGAGAAGGAGGAACGAGTCAAGGTGAGTTTCACGAAGCGTTGAATACTGCAGCAGTCTGGTCCCTTCCAGTTATTTTCTTGATAGAGAATAACGGATATGGCTTATCAACCCCAACATCCGAACAATACGTTTGCGAGCACCTTGCGGATCGAGCCAAAGGTTACGGAATGGAGTCTGTTATCTTGGACGGCAACAATATTATTGAGATGTTCACGGAATTGAACCGTATTGCTCAAGAAATTCGTCAGAATCCCCATCCCGTTTTGGTAGAGTGCAAGACTTTCCGAATGCGCGGACATGAAGAAGCTTCAGGCGTGAAATATGTTCCCAAAGAATTATTGGAGGAATGGGCTCTAAAGGATCCACTTTCCAATTTCGAACTCTTTTTGATAGAAGAAGGGCTTTTGAATGCAAAGAAGATTGAGAAACTCCGTTCCGGATTTAAATCCAGGATTGATGAAGCGTGGAAATTTACAGCCGAGCAACCGACTATAGATTCTTCAGAGTCCAAGGAATTGGAAGATGTTTATATACCGTTTATTCAAACTCCTACTCTGCCATCTTCAATAAAGAAGGAGCAGAGGTTTGTTGATGCCTTGTCGGATGGTATGCGAGAATCTATGCGCAAACACGAACAACTCATTCTGATGGGACAAGATATTGGTCATTATGGAGGTGTTTTTAAAATAACAGAGGGATTTGTTGAGGAATTTGGAGTAAGCAGAGTGAGAAATACTCCATTGTGTGAAAGTGCTATTTTGGGTGCCGCTTTGGGTCTGAGTCTCAAAGGATTCAAATCAATGGTAGAGATGCAGTTTGCCGATTTTGTGACCTGTGGTTTCAATCAAATTGTAAATAATCTAGCAAAGCTGCATTACAGATGGGGAGCCCCGGCTGATGTAGTAGTGCGAATGCCTACAGGTGGTGGAGTAGGAGCAGGCCCTTTTCACAGTCAAAGTAATGAAGCTTGGTTCACCCACACGCCCGGACTGAAGGTTTTGTATCCATCCAATCCCATTGATGCCAAAGGATTGTTGATTTCTGCTTTCGAAGATCCCAATCCAATTATGTATTTTGAGCATAAGGCATTGTATAGGGCAGTTACAGCCGATGTTCCACAAGGTTATTACACAACGCCAATTGGAAAAGCTGTGATCAATAGACCTGGTTCAGAAATGAGTATTATTACCTATGGAATGGGCGTACATTGGGCTAATGCAGCTGTAAAAGCTACGGGAATTGATGCTGAAATTCTGGACCTAAGAACCTTGTTGCCACTTGACTATGAGGCAATAAGATCTACTGTTATGAATACAAATAAGGTTTTGGTGCTGCATGAAGATACAATGACCGGTGGCTTTGGAGGTGAAATTTCAGCTTGGATCAGTGAGCATTGCTTTGAAGATTTGGATGCTCCAGTAATGCGTTGCGCAGGTTTGGATTCTCCAATTCCATTTGCTATTGAGCTTGAGAAAATTTTCATGGCGGAACATCGTTTAAAAGAAGTTCTTTTGCGTTTACAGGCTTATTAAGCTTATGAAACAATTGACTTTAATTAAGGAATCACGTGGTTTATAACATTATTTCAAGAAAAGGTCTATTTTTGCGGCCTCTTATCCATAATATATGATTTACAATTTCGACAGTTTGGTATCCGTAAGCGGAAAATCTGGTTTGTTTCACCTCATTGCAAACAGATCAAATGGCCTTATCCTAGAGGACATCACCAGCAAACAAAAGAGTTTTTACTCAACACGACTGAATCAGTTTACACCACTTGCTTCAATAGGTATCTATACCGATGATGATTCAATAGCTTTAAAGGTAGTTTTTAACCGAATCAAAGATAATGAAGAGGGTTTGCCTGTGGCTAATGAACAAGATGTCAGCCAATTGATTTCATATTTTGAGAAAGTACTTCCGGAATATGATCGTGACCGTGTTAAAATTGCAGATATTCGCAAGGTTTACAAGTGGTATCATTTCATTAAGACCAACGGCTTAATTGAATTGCTGGAGGAAGAGAAAAAAGACGAGTTGGCTGCAAGCCCTGAAGTCAATCCTGAATCATAATTCTGGATTATGTACAAAGGAAAAAAAGTTATAGTTGTACTGCCCGCTTACAATGCTGCATTGACACTTCCTCGCACTTTTCATGAAATACCAATGGATTTGGTGGATGAAATTATTCTATGTGATGATGCTAGCCGAGACAATACCACTGATGTAGCTAGAAGCCTCGGAATTAAACACATTCTCAGGCATGAAAAAAATAAGGGCTATGGAGGAAATCAAAAATCATTGTACAACAAAGCATTAGAATTAGGTGCTGACATTGTGATCATGCTGCATCCAGATTATCAATATACTCCCAAATTGATTCCTTCTATGGTGAATATCATTGGAGAGGAATTGTACCCTGTAGTACTTGGAAGTCGAATTTTAGGAAAGGGAGCACTTCGTGGAGGAATGCCAGTTTATAAATATATAGCCAACAGGCTTCTGACCATGAGTCAAAATTTACTAGTGAATTACAAGCTATCAGAATACCATACCGGTTACAGATCCTTTAGTGCCGAAGTACTTCGAGGTATCCGATACAATGACAATTCGGATGATTTTGTTTTTGACAATGAAATGTTGAGTCAAATCATATATGCGGGCTTTCAAATAGGAGAGGTTACCTGCCCAACCAAATATTTTGCCGAAGCGAGTTCGATTAACCTTTCTCGTAGTATAAAATATGGTTTGGGTGTTTTGAGGGTATCTTTTGGCCACTTTTTATGCAGAGTTGGACTTATGAAATTGAAGCGATATTCCAAGCCTGATTAATTTATGAGGCCTAGTAAGGAATTTGACAAAGTTAGAGAGATTCTTGATTCCGCCTACCTTCAACACAATCATTTAGACTTTATTACTCAGGATCCAATACAGATTCCTCACAGGTTTTCAAAAAAGCAAGATATCGAAATTGCAGGGTTCATTTCAGCTGTTTTGGCATGGGGGAATCGAACGAGCATCATCAATAGTGCCAATCGATTTCTTGATTTGATGGACAATGATCCACACAATTGGTTATTGAATCACCAAGAGCATGACAGAATCCGATTTCATAAATTTGTGCACAGGACTTTCAATGACACAGATGCAATCTATTTTGTTGATTTCTTAACCAGGTATTATAAGCAACATGAAAGTTTGGAAACTGCTTTTCTTGAACCCAAAACTCAAGCTTTAGGAACTGTTGAGGAGGCTTTGAAAAGATTTCATGATTTATTCTTTGACTCTGAGCATTCACCTGCACGCACAAGAAAACATGTATCCACTCCTCTGAGGAAAAGCAGTTGCAAACGTTTGAACATGTTTCTGAGGTGGATGGTCCGGAAAGACGAGTCAAGAGTTGATTTTGGAATTTGGAATCGAATCTCTGCCAGTCAACTCATGATGCCATTGGATGTGCATGTTATCAGGGTTGCAAAGCATCTTAATTTATTGACTCGCAATCAGTCTGATTGGACTGCCGTGGAAGAGCTTACAGCACTAATGCGTCAGTTTGACCCACTTGATCCTGTCAAATACGATTTTGCATTGTTTGGGATGGGAGTTATGGAAAAACAATCCAAATCTAAGCTCTTGGGCCTCTAAAATAATGCTATAAACTCTCGGGTAAGCAGAAGTCAGAAAACCAAAAGAATAAAAAGATCGTCCTAAGCAGAGAAACTGGTTCCACAACCGCAGGTAGAAGTGGCATTGGGATTGGTAAATGAAAATCCGCGATTCTCTAAACCTTCAACCCAATCGATATCCATTCCCAAAAGATAGATGCCATGTGATTTTTCCATGAAAACCTTCATGTTGTCTAGTGTGAAAACGGTATCAGAATCCTTCTGAAAGTCAAAACCCAATACATATGAGAAACCTGAACAGCCTCCACCTTTAACACCAATTCTGACGCCATATTCTTCAGGAACATTCTGTTCCTTGCGAATGATCCAAAGCTGCTTGATGGCTGAAGGAGTTATATTGACAGGAGTTTGTACTTGTGGTTCTAAAATGTCATTCATGTGTGTAAAGAAATTTGATTCAAAGATACTACTCAAACAATGTATTAAACAATAGGTTCGAAGAACTTGTACAAGTTTAGCAATATTTTAACCTATGCACAGTATATTCAGAAATAGGATGAACTATCTTTGAGCAAAATATTTAAAGCGATTATGTTACTTGAAATTCTGAAACTGACAATACCTTCCCTAGTCGTATTTCTGACCATCTATTTTGTTCTCAAAAGCTTTTTCAAGCAACAAGTTAGTCTCAAGCAATTGGATATTCGGCAGGAAGTGGTGAGGACCACCCTTCCAATGAAGCTTCAGGCCTATGAAAGATTGTCTCTCTTTTGTGAGCGTATTTCCATTCCATCCTTGATACTTAGATTACATACACCAGGAACGGATGCACATTCCTTGCAGCATGCCATGCAAATCAGCATACAAAAAGAATTTGAACATAACATCACACAACAGATGTATATTTCCGAACAATTGTGGCAGATATTGCGACTTGCCACGGATCAAACTGTAGATACAATCAATATCATTTCAAGAGAGTTGCCACCCAATACCAATGCTGAAGCTTTGATTGAGGCATATTACAGATTTGCCGAGCAGTCAAGAGTTCAGCCATTGGACAAAGCATTATCAGCTATCAAGCACGAAGCATCGGTATTATTGGCATGAGAACAATAAATTATTTCTTATTGTTGTTGGTGTCCATAAGCACAATGAGTTGTGCAGTGTATTTCACTCCAATAGATACGGTAGCCACAAACATCAAAATGGACCAAGATCCAGACCAGCTCATGGATCCTAATTTGGACCGAATGGTAGTTCCATATCGTGATTCCATGAATAGGATCATGGGCAAAGTGATAGGGATTGCATCCGGTCAGTTTGAAAAGCGCTCTCCATCAAGTTCTTTTTTTAATTTCATGTCAGACCTTACTACCGAATCTATCAGAATTTACTCAGGCAAACAAGTAGATGGCGGTATTTATAACGCAGGAAGTATTCGAATTCCCGAGTTGATGAAAGGCGGAATAACGAAGGGCAAGGTATTCGAAATTATGCCATTTGATAATCTGTCGGTTGTATTGCATATATCCGGCGATACTTTGATGCTTATTTGTGATGAAATAGCCCAAAAGGGTGGTTGGCCAATAGAAGGGATGACCATGAAAATCCAAGATGGGAAGGTGCAAGAAGTCAAGGTGCAGGGTGAAGCTATTCAGAAGGATCGAATTTATCACATTGCTACATCAGATTATTTAGCCAATGGTGGTGACAAACTTGATTTTCTCAGGGATGCACAAAGATCAACTTATCCATATTTGGTGCGTGATGCGATTTTAGATGCAATAGAAAGACGCACCAAATCAGGCAAAACGGTGGATCCTGTAATAGATTTTCGTATTACCAACCAAAAATGATTCGACCATGAAGCGGAGAAGTTTTATTCAATACACAGCAATTGGCGCAGGTGTTGCAAGCTTAGGACTTCCAGTGGACCTATTTGCTTCCACCAAAATGGTGCGTTTGGTCATATTGCACACCAACGACACCCATAGCAGGATAGACCCCTTTCCACAAGATAGCGGCAAGAATGCAGGTTTAGGCGGAGTGGTGAAACGTTCAGCAATGATTCAAAGGGTCCGCAGTTTAGAGAAGAATGTCCTTTTGTTAGACAGTGGCGACATATTCCAAGGCACACCATATTTCAATATGTTTGGAGGTGAGTTAGAGATGAAGGCCATGTCTTCCATGAAATATGACACTGCCACAATGGGCAACCATGATTTTGACAATGGGGTAGAGGGATTTGTAAAGCAGTTGCCACATGCTAATTTTCCTTTTGTCATATCCAATTACAATTTTAAAGGAACGGCTTTGGAAGGTAAAACAAAGCCATGTCAAATTTTTAAAAAGGAGAATGTTAAAATTGGAGTCTTTGGCCTCGGGATAGAATTGAATGGCTTGGTCCCTGATAAATGTTATACGGGTGTTGAATATTTGGACCCACTTCAGGAAGCTAGAGACTTGTCAACCAAGTTGCGAGATGAAGAAAAATGTGATCTGATCATTTGTTTGTCGCATTTGGGCTACAAATACAACGACAGCAAAATATCAGATGTAGTTTTGGCTGCCGAAACAGATGAAATAGACATAATACTGGGGGGGCATACCCACACTTTCATGGTTCGTCCAGAAATAATTAAAAATCGAAAAAATAGAAATGTCCTAATTAATCAAGTAGGATTTGGGGGAATGTACCTTGGAAGGCTCGATATCAACTTGCAGTCCTGTAAGCGAAGTCATTGTTACTCAGGCACTTCCATGTTGGTTCGATAAATCATTTTATTGATTATCAATTAATTAGATATTAAACAATCAAGTAATTTATTGCTTTTTGACGTATTGATACTGATAGTCAATGAAGTATATATGGTATGAAATATTTTTTAAAAAAATACGTCCAAATGCTTTTTTTACCGCGTAAAATTCACAACTTTTGCATTCGAATTACTTAAGAGGATTTTAGATAAATTATCACTTCAGCGCATACTTTTTAAGCTTGAAATGAATAATAAAAGTTGAGGTGATTCGAACTCAAACATATACTATAAGAAACCGCCGTAAGGCACAATTGATCTGATAAATGGTAAATGACCACAATGCAGTTTGGGGGAACTGTCTCTCAACCATAAAGGAAAACGTGAATGAGCAAAGCTTTAAAACTTGGTTCAAACCTATTGTTCCTTTGCGTTTGGACAACCAAGCCCTTACCATACAAGTACCGAATAAGATATTTTACGAGTGGTTAGAAGAACATTATGTGACCCTGCTTAAGTCAACTATCAGACAGGAGTTAGGTGAAAAAGGAAGATTGGAGTATCAGATACCAATTAACAAACTTTCTAATAATTCAAAAGTGGATTCTGCCTCAAAACACAGCGACAACAATGCTCCGAATTTCATGCCTTCAGATGGAATCAAAAATCCTTTTGTAATACCAGGTATCCGTAAAATCAGAGTAGAGGCTCAGCTGAATCCTAAGTACCTCTTTGAAAATTTCATCGAAGGTGACTGCAACAAACTAGCACGAAGTGCGAGCCAAGCTATTGCCAACAATCCAGGAGGAACAGCTTTTAATCCCCTAGTCGTTTTTGGTCAGGTAGGTTTGGGAAAAACACACTTGGCTCAAGCCATCGGAAACGAGATATTGAAGAATTTTGACAATAAGAATGTGCTGTACGTTTCTTCAGACAAATTTACCAGTCAGATTATACAAGCTATAAAGAACAATGCAATCGATGATTTCATCAACTATTACCAAATGGTCGATGTATTGATTGTAGATGATATCCAGTTCCTTGCCAACAGAAAGAAAACTCAAGAGATATTCTTCCATATTTTCAATCAATTGCATCAGAGTGGAAGACAAATCATATTGACTTCTGATCGCCCTCCAAAAGACTTGGACGGCATGGAAGAAAGATTGATTTCCCGTTTTAAATGGGGATTGTCAGCTGATTTAGTGATGCCAGATTTTGAAACACGTATTGCAATATTGGAAGACAAAGCACAACGAGGTGGTTCAGAAGTTCCACTTCCTGTACTTGAATACCTTGCCTACAACATCAAGAACAACATCCGTGAATTGGAAGGCGTCTTGATTTCACTTTTGGCTGAAGCGGATTTTCATAAAAAACCCATAACAAAGGAATTGGCAAAAGAAGTAGCAAAGAATTTCATTGAAGCTGAAAATAAAGAAATTACCATCAGTTATATACAAGACTTGGTATCTGAGGAGCTTCATGTAAGCCTTGATAAAATGCACAGCAAGACCAGAAAGCGTTCAGCTGTATTGGCAAGACAAGTAAGCATGTATCTTTCTAAGAACCACACCAATAAGTCCTTAAAACAAATTGGTGAGACTCTGGGTGGAAGAGATCACAGCACAGTCATCTATAGCTGCAAGACCATTCAGGATTTGATTGACACCGATATGGAGTTCAAAAAAACCATTGATGACCTTGAGCGCAAACTCGCAATTAGTGCAACTACAGTTTCGGCATAATAAAAGTTCATTTTTTTTTGCATAACTAAAAGGAACTGATTACATTTGCAGCCGCTTAGTTAAATACGATAGGTCGGATAGATTTTGAACGTCAAAATGATTGAGCAAACTTCAAAAGAGAAGTAAGAATAGAGTCGAGGGTGGGATGGGTGAGTGGCTGAAACCACCAGTTTGCTAAACTGACGTACGGGTAACTGTACCGAGGGTTCGAATCCCTCTCCCACCGCATTTGGCACGATTATTATAGTAATGGTAGTACATTACACTCGGGGTGTAGCGCAGTCCGGTAGCGCACCTGGTTTGGGACCAGGGGGTCGTAGGTTCGAATCCTGCTACCCCGACAAACAAAGACCTTCATCGAAAGATGAGGGTCTTTTGTGTTTAGAGTAAGTTGGAACTTCCAATCAATATTACAGATTCGGTTTATTAGGACAGTATTAATGTCATTTCACAACATTTAGTAATGATTAATATACTGCGAGCAGCAGTTGTCATTGAAAACAGATTATATTTGTAGTATTCCTCATAATTGAAAATATAACTCAATGGTCGAAACCGAAGAATCGTTGTGTGCTTGGTTCGTAGGGATGAGAGTAAGTAGCGAACCAAGCATATCCAACTGCTAGCATATCTTGACAGTTGTCGAACAATACTGCCTTTAAATACTTGTTCGATCATTCTATTTTCATAACGAAATGTAATAATATTACGAATGAATCCTCCGTAAGCAAAATTACAATCCACTTAAATTGTTAAAAAATGAGAGACAATTTCGAAAATCGTACACTTAAGAGCATATCAAAACAATTTATTTTAATATGGGGGGGGGTAATTTGCCTTTCCCAAAACAATTTGTTGTCACAAGAGTGTATAAATGTACCCACTAAATCTTATCCTTACTACAACATTCAAAATTTAGTTTCAAATAATAGCTCAAAATACATTAAAGTTTATTGGCATATTATAAGAAACTCGGCTAATACGGTTGGTTATAACTTATCAGACATTCAAGAATGTCAAGCCATATTAAATCAAGCATTTAATAGTCATAATATTTATTTTGTGTATGACTGTAATATTCATGTCATCAATAATGACAATTATTTAAATCAGTTAAATATGCCTTATTGTCAAATTTCCCAAGAACAGCCCCACGTTGATGGATTAGATATCTATCTACTTCCACCAATAGTAAATCTTTATCCTGGTTTAGCTGGAATTGCTGGGAATATTCCTGGTAAATGGGTTGTTATGGGTGGCGCAAACACTTTAAACTCTTCATTTGCCAAAAATTCTATTTTGCCCCATGAAGTTGGTCATTGTTTCGGGTTATTGCATGCTTTTAGAGGTCAAAAAAATAATCCTAACGCAAATGAACTTGGAAATTGTTTTGAAACTGAAAAATATTTTGATTGCTACGGAGAATTGAATGAGTTTTCAGTCACTGCTGAGTTTAAGGATGGATCAAATAGTTTAGATGCAGAGGACTTTATTGGGGATACTCCTGCCGATAATTCTTTGATAGGTGCCAATGTAGTGCCTAATTGTGGATTTGTTTATCCTTGCTTAAAGTCCTTTTGTTCTGGATCTTGTTCATTAAAGATTGGTTGCTCTTTTAACCCAAATGAAACTCAAAAGAAAATTATGGACCCAAATTGCACGGCATTTGAACCAGATTTAACAAATTATATGACATATTCAAAATATTCAAATTGTATGAACAAATTTAGTAATGATCAAGGATCTGTCATGCATAATTTTTTAAGTGGAAACGGTTTGCTGCAATCAATTCAAACTACAAGTGATAGTTATACATCTAGTATTAATTGTCCGTGTATAGGAGGAGCTGATGTTATAATAACAAGTTCAACATTATATTCAACTGAAGTAAATATATCAGGGAACCTAATTATTGAAGCAGGTGGGGATTTAGTGGTAACAAATAAAATCAAATTCACCGATTCTGGAACATTAATAGTAAAGAGAGGTGGAAAACTAAAACTTTCTGGATCAAATGCAATGCTGACGCGGGCATGCAACTATGACTGGTGGAATGGGGTTCGTGTAGAAGGCAATAACACAATTAGTCAGCCTGATAATTATTTAAGCCCAACAACAGCTAATGACGCAGGCATAGTATTTGTTGAGAACAACGCTACCATCGAATATGCAAGAGTAGGCATCAGTACTCAAAGATACAATGAAACATGGAATGAGGCTTACTATGGAGGCCTTGTGCAACTCAGGGATTGCTTTTTTAAACACAATAGGAAGGGAGTTGAAATTTTGCGATATCGGTTAGGTTTAAATGGTACCAATAAATCATATATCGATAATGTCTCAATGAATGGTACATCAGCAAATTCCGCTACAACTGAAGGGGTGACAATATGGAGTTCAGATGGCATAAGATATGAGCGTAATAATCATTCCAACTTTGACAAAAGTGGCTTGACAATCGTTGATGGATGGATAAAAGTCAACAAGAGTCATGTATTTTCTAATAACCAAAGTGGTGTGGCTTGCTATGCTACAGCGCCTGCCAATAGCGAAATAGAAATTGGAGATAAATCCAAAGCAGGTATGGACAATTACTTCTACAACAATCAAAAAGGAATAGAATGTTATGGAGCGAATGGATTAATATCAGGGCGAGTAAACATTTATCAGAATGAGATCAATGGAGGACAAACAGGCATAGGTTTACAAGGTGAAAATCTACACTTTGTTGGTTTCAACTCCGTTTTTAATCAACCGTATGGATTGTATGTAATTAACACTGGATTATTACAAAAGAGCCTTGAACACTGCAATACCTTTCAAAACAATCTATTTGGGATCATCTTTAGTGGTAGAAATGACGAAACCCAATTCAAGTTCAATGATTTTGTAGACAACAGTGGCAATGAAGTGCTTTTATTTGGGTTTTCAACAGCACCTACTACCATACGCAATACTCAAGGGGAAGAAGGAGACCCTGCGGAAAATTGTTTTCCATTTAATGATAATCAAGTAGATCAAATATATACGGTTGGCAACACCTCTCAGTTTAATTACTTTGTACCAACAATTGCAACAACATCATGTGCCTTAGGTGGACCAATACCCCTTTGTAATTTATCAGATGCTTGTTCAATTCCCAATAATTATACAAAAACGGCTACTTTTAACGAAACGACTAAAAATCAAGATTGTAATTCGTTAAAAAATAGTGACCCACCTGTCTTTACTTTAAACAATTATAATCAATTTGATTCATTGTATCAAGTTTACCAACTGCTTTGTACTACCCTGCCTGCCAATTGTGTATTAGCAGCTCAATATAATAGCTTGCGCACACAAGCCATGCGCGATGTAGTTAGAACAAATATGAGTGTTAATAATTGGACTGCAGCCGAGAATTTTCTGATTGGGGCCAATTTTGAGGAGGCCAAACGAACTTTGTACGGGCTTTATTTTAGGAATCAGAATTGGACAAATGCATCTTTTGTTTTGAACACCTTACCTGTTGTATCTGCAGAGCAAAGGCAGTTCAAATTGTCCCAATCTATTGCTTTAGAGTACGCTCAAGCACCAGGAACATTTGTTTTAACTTTTGTTAAAGATAGTATTCTGCATGTTATTGCTAATGGCGAATACTCAAGTGCAGCGAATGCTAAATCACTCCTTTACTTGATTAAAGGTGAAACATTTGGATTCAGTGTTCCCGTATTGCCAAGATCCAATGGTTCAGTGGTTAATGAAAAGTCAGCAACTAGCCAATTGCTAGTCTATCCTAACCCTACCAGCCAATTATTAAGTGTAGAAACGAGCAATGGAATTGATATAGTTGAATTGCAATTGGTAAACATGCAAGGAAGTGTAATAATGACCGCAACACCAAATGTGCAGAAGTACCAATTAGAAACATCAACAATACCGCAAGGAGTTTATTTGTTAAAAGTGAGTCTGTCCAATCAAAGTTTTGATACCATTAAGGTTCAAATCATTCACTAAATTTAATCATTGATACCAGAGGCAAGAAATTGCCTCTGGTATTCTTATCAATTTTATATATATGAAATCTATAATGATTACATTGATTATGCTTT
>Ga0105049_10001723_pt1 | contig 25773 bp, 27 predicted proteins | sample MAT06_FD_78087 | JGI IMG/M metagenome (GOLD analysis project Ga0105049, IMG submission 78087) | Freshwater microbial communities from Lake Fryxell liftoff mats and glacier meltwater in Antarctica - MAT-06 | ecosystem: Environmental > Aquatic > Freshwater > Ice > Liftoff microbial mat | place... | reverse complement strand
CTGGATCGGGTGATACGCCGCGTTCTTCTGCAGCGCATGCTCGGTGACGTACAGCGGTAGATAGAGCCGCACGCGCGCGCGGGTCAGTGCGACATACGCGAGTCGTTGGTTCTCGGCGATCAGCTCTTCGTCGAGCTGGTGCTGCGTCTCGTCGTCGGGGGTGCCGAGCACGAGCATGACCGCGCGCTCGGCCCCCTGGCCGACCAGCCGCTGCACGCCGGACTTGGGGCCACCCGAGGTGCCGCCGTAGACGAACACGTACGCCGCCTCGAGCCCCTTGGCCTTGTGGATCGTCAGCACGCGGATCGCATCGTCGTCGGTCTCGACGCGCTGGATATCGCGATCGTCGCTTCCATGTGCGCGATCGTTCATCCATCGTCGCAGCTGATTGACGAGCTCGTGAAGATCGCAGCGCGACCGCGAGACCTCGGCGAGCAGGAGCTCGATCAGATGCCACGTGTTGGTCAGTGCACGCTCGCCACCGCCGAGCACCAGCGCGCGCTCGGTGTACCGGCTGTCGTCGACCAGCTTGCGAAACAGCGATTCGTACGCGCGCCGTGACGCGAGCTGCGCCCAGTCGAAGATCCGCGCCATCAACGGATGGTGATCGGGCGCGTCGACGACGTGCTGGAGATCGCCCCACGGCACGTCGAAGAAGCGCGTGCGCAGCGCGCGCAACCGAGCGCCGCGATCGCGGGGAGCCGCCACCGCCGCGAGCACCGCCGCCAGCTCGCTGGCCTCGCGCGTCTCGAACAAGCGCTCGGGCTCGACCAGCGCACACGGCAGGCCACGCGAGCGCAGCGCCGCCGCGATCTCCGTCGAGTCGCGGTTGGTGCGCGCGAGCACCATGACCTGCGAGAGCTTGAACGCCTGCAGCGCGCCGCGTGCCGTCCATGGTGGCGCGTCGCGGCGCAACTCTTCGACCGCGTCGCCGATCGCTCCCGCGAGCGCGCTGCGCACCTGATCGATCGGCGGCCGGATCGCGCTGTGGAGCTGAAACACGGTGACCGGCGGACGAACGTCGTCGCACAGCGTGTCGCCGGCGCTGGTCACCGGCTCGTCGTACCGGATCGTCTTGTCGAGCAGCGGCCCGACCGGATTGCCGACCAGGATCTGGTTGATCGCGTCGACCAGCTGCGGCGTCGACCGGCGATTGACGGTGAGTGCGACGCGCGTCGCTCCGGCGCGCAGCATCTCCTCGCGCGCCGCGATGTACGTCTGCACGTCGGCGCCGCGGAAGCTATAGATCGCCTGCTTCGGGTCGCCGACGATCGTCAGCCCGGCCGCCGGATGCATCCAGACGCTGCGGAAGATGTTCCACTGCACCGGATCGGTGTCCTGGAACTCGTCGATCATCACGTGCGGCGTGCGCTCGCGCAGCCGCGCGGCCAATGCTTCTCGCCGTGGCCCGCACAGCGCGCGCCACACCAGCTGCAGCATGTCGTCGTAATCGAACAGGCCGCGCTCGTCCTTGTCGTCGGCGATCCGCGCGACCAAGGGTGGCAGCAGCTGCGCCGCGACCGCCTCGTCGAGCGTGATCGTGGCACTCGCCGCGCGCAGCACCAGCGCGGCCTCGGGCGGCAACTTGCCGATCCGCTTCAAGAGATAGTCGATCGGCTCGCGGACCGAATCGATCATCGCGACCCAGCGCGCCGCATCGCGCAGTGGATCGCCGGTGGTGCCACGCTCGTCGCAGCGATCGATCGCACGCCCGAGATCGGCGAGCCAGTCCGGCACCCAGCGTCGCTCGTTGAGCGCGGCCTCGACGATGTTGCGCTGTTCTGGCGTGCCGAACCGCTGCGTCAGCCCGTCGATGACAAGCCGGACGGCCTCGGGATCGAGCCGCCGCCGCACCCGCGCATCGCGACCGGCGCGCGCGCAGTTGAGCAGGACGTCGCGCAACCGATCGACGGTGCGCCCGGTCTCGAGGAACGCCGCGAGCAGCTCGCGATCCGGCGACACCCGCGCGAACCGCTCGCGTAGCAGCACCCCGAACGCGGCATCGAACGCGACCTCGTCTGCGACCTGCGTCTGCTCGAACATCCGCTGCGCGGCGAACGCATCCTCGACCAGCACGCGATGACAGAACCCGTGGATCGTGTGGATCGGCGCGTGATCGAACGCGGTCACCGCGGCGCGCAGCCGGTGGCGACCATCCTCGTCGATCTCCCACGCACTCTCGGCATCGGTGGACTCGACGGTGCGCGCGGTGCGATCGAGTAGATCGCGGATCCGCAACCGCAGCTCGGCGACCGCCTTCTCGGTGAACGTGACGAGGAGGATCTGCTCGAGCTCGACGCCCGCGAGCACGAGATCGACGACGCGATGCTCGAGGAAGTACGTCTTGCCGGTGCCCGCGCTCGCCTCGACGACGACCAGCTTGGCATCGGCCGGCGGCAGCGACGACGGACGCGCGACGCGCACGCTCGCTGCGGCCGTCACGACTTGCCTCCCTTGATCACCTGGAACACCGGCTTGCCAGCGCGATCGGGCTGGAACGCCGGTGGTGCGGGCGGTGGTGGAGGCTGCTGCGGACGACTCGCCGGCGGGCCACTGCGCGAGATCTCGAACCCGTGATCGCCGTGCATGTGCTCGACCAGTGGCAACAACCGGCGCTGCGCGATCGCGATCGCCTCGATGGGCGAGAGCAGGGCGAGTCCGTCGCGCCGTTCGATCGGCCCGTACCCGAGGCCGTGCGTGGGATCGCCGTACGTGCGATTGGACGGCTTGCCACCGAGCGCCTTGGCGAGCGCATCGAACGGCAGCAGATAGCCGTGCGGTTGATCGAGCAGCTCCCTCGCGAGCCCGCCCAGGTACTCCTGCGCATCGCGCTGCGACCACCCGGAGTGCACGATGCGCGACACCCGGCCCTTCGGATCGAGGAGGAAGTGCGCGTGCCCGGCGTTCGCGATGCCCGAGGCCGCGAGCACGAGGTGATCGAACGCGGCGCGCAGGTGATATGCGGTGCGCCGCTCGACCTCGCGCAGCATCGGGATCACCGACGCGTATCGGCCGTCGCTCTCGAGGAGGATCTCGGTCTGACCGACCAGCCGGATCGCACGGCCATCGCTGAGCGCGATCTCGAGGGCGGGCTGCAGCTCGGCACCCGGCGACCACGCGCGCCCGAACCCGAACCGCGTGGTGCCCGCGAGCGACACCTTGCCGAGCCCACCGCGCCAGACGTGCAGCGTCTCGAGATCGACCGAGCGCGCGGCCTCGGCGAACACCCCGAGCGGGAACTGGCCGCGCAGCTGGAGATCGTCGACGGCCGCGTCGTAGCACTCCTCGAGTGGGCGCTCCCCGGCCGTGCGCAGGTGCGTCGCGAGGACATCGCGCAGCAGGACCGCACGCTGCGGACGCTCGAGGTGAAATGGCTCGTTGTCGTGCTCCTCGGAGGCGTCGTCGGGGAGCTCGTCGAGGCCGAGCACGGCCTGCGCCCAGGCCTGCACCGGGTACTCGAGGAAGCCGCGCAGGTTGGAGATCGTGAGCGGGCGAGAGCTGCGCGTGGCCGGAGCCGCGGGCAACGCGTCGCCCACGGCGAGGGCCTCGCGAAGGCCGACCTGCGTGGGGTGCGCGAGCAGCGCGAGCTGACCGTCCTCGTCGGGGATCGGGTGTCCCGCCGCGCGAAGATGTGCCCGCAGCCCATCGCGGACGTCACAGGCCCAGTGCTCTCGAATGCTCGCCGCGGCGATCGTTCCGAACCGATGCAGCGGGAATCGCGTGGTGATCGATTCGAGCGCCTCGCGACTCGACGCGGCGCCGAGATAAGGCGCGAGCGCATCCGCGAGCTCGAGCACGATCGACGAGGGCCCGAGCGGCTGCCCGCTGTTGGGCTCGATCGCGACATACGACAGGCAGAGCTGATCGCGCGTGCACAGCAGCACGTCGAGGAACGCGGCGCGATCGCGATCACGCGGCGACACATCGCCCGAGCGCGGCTCGCGACGGAGATCGAGCGGGCTCGTGCGATCGTTCGCGAACCCCGAGCGACCGCCTTCATCGAGGCCGCACACGAAGGCGACGCGGAACGGCACCGCGCGCATCGCGGCGAGCGGCGCGATCATCACGCCGGTGGCGAGCGGCTCCCCGCGAGACGCACGCGCGCGGGCGAGCTGCCGCACGACATGCTCGCGCGCCTCGCGAAACCCGATCGATCTCCCGTCGACGTCGAGCTTCGCGAGCCCGGCGAGCATCGAGCGCGCCCGCTCGAGGTCACGATTGGCCTCGCGATCGCGCGCCGCCAGATACTGATCCACCAGCGCCGCGAACACCTCGGCCCAGCGCGCGAGCGGCGCCTCGAACGTGGCCAGCCACGCGGCATCCGCACACAGCGAGCGCACGAGCAGCGCATACGTGGCCGCGCTCGCCTGCTGATCCGGGCGCAGCTCCTCGGGCGCGACGGCTTCGCCCGCGATCCGCGCCGCACCACGCGACGAGCGCTCGCCGACCATGAAGGCGCCGAGCGCGAGCCGCCGAACGCCCTGGTCCCAGTGGAAGTGACTGTTGCCCGCGACATCCGCGAGATACGTGTTCGCGTGCGCGCTCGCGTCGGCGCCGTGCGCGATGCCGAGGCGCTCCGTCCAGCGCACCCAGTCGGCGGCGTCGACATGCGGATGTGCGGCGAGCACCGCCGGGTGCGTCATCACGCGCAGCAGGTCGCGCCGTGTGCGCTGCGACGTGGGCAGCTCGAGCAGCGACAGCACCGCCTCGCCGATCCGTCCGCGATCATCGATCGGCGCATCGATCAGATGACACGGCACCCCGACCGCCTCGAACGCGCTGCGTGCCTGCGCGAGGTAATACTCGGAATCACCAGCGATCCAGATGGCGATCTCGTGGGCCGACAAGGAGAGCTCCTCGTCGAGACGCTGCCGCACGCTGCCGGCGATCACCTCGAGCTCGCGCCGCGCATTCGGGCACGCGAGCACGCAAACACCCGCCTCCGGCGCGGGCGCTGCCGTGGGATCCGGCGCGCGCCGCGTACGCACATCGGCGAGCAGCCGATCGCGCGCCGTGTGATCCGGCAGCTCGGCGAACTCGCCCTCGAGATCACCGCCGGTGCGCTCGACCAGCGCGGCGAGCGTGTCCCTGACCGGCTTGCCCCACAGCATCAGCGGCAGCGGATCGATCTTCGTGGCATCCGCGGTATCGCGGCGCCCGCCGACGTCGTCCCACAGCTCCTCGCACGGATCGAGGATGTAGATCGTGACGTCCGTGGTGGACGCCAGATCGCTGAGCGCCTCGAGCTGCGAGCGCGCGAGGAACGACATCCCGAAGACACGGATCGGCGTCTCGAGCACCGGTGTGGGCAGCCCGACGCGACGCCGCAACCACGGCAGCATCGGCACCGGCGCCCACCTGCGATCGCGCGGCAAGCGACCGAGCGCCCCCGCGATCAGCTGCGCCTGCCAGCGCGCATTCGGATCGCCGGCGAGCTCGTTGGGCACCTGACCCGCGATCAACGCCGGCATCCAGTCCGGGCGCGACAGCGCGTAGCTCCACGTCAGCGACGCGAGGTGCTCGGCGAGCTGGACCCGCCGCGGCCCGCCGGCATCGCGCTCGCTCCCCGCGGGACCGGCGTCGAGATACGCCGCGACCGGCGCGACATTCTCGACGATCCCGCGATCCGCGAGCACCGACGCGAACGCGGTGGAGAGCTTGCCGCGATCGAGCCCAGCGATCTCGGTGCTGTCGCCAACCCAGGTTTGCTCGACGAACCGATCGAACGTGATCAGCTCGAGCCCGGCGGCGATCCCGCGCGCGAACGCGAGCTCGCGCCCGAGCCAGCGCGCGATCAGCTTGCTCCCGACGACGATCGTCTGCGGTGCGAACGGATCCGCAGGCGGCAACGATCCGAGCAGGGTCGCGAGCAAGTCCTCGACCCTGTTGCCGTGCACGACGCGCAGCATCAGCCGGCTCCGGGTACCACGAGCCAGAGCGCAGCCGGAACCACTTCGAACCGCGCGGGCAACCTGCCGGGCGCCTCGCCATCGACGTCGAGCTCGACGTTCGCACTCGGATCGATCGCCTCGGCGTCGACGATGCGCGCGCGTCGTTGCGAGACCTCGGGCATCCCGATGTGGTTGCCCTTGAACACGCGGCGACCCTTGGTGACCACGTCGAAGAAGCTGAGATCACCCATCACGACGACGTCGAACTTGCCGTCATCGGGCTCGGCCTCGGGGGCGATCTTCATCGCGCCGCCGAAGTACTTGCCATTGGCGATCGCGACCGTGTTGATCGTGGCCTCGACGCGATCCTTGACGTCGTCGTCGAACGTCAGCTGCACGCGCTGGTTCTTGTACGACCACGCGGCGCGGGCGGTGTTCAGCAGAAAACCGAACTTGCCGAACTTCTTGCCCGACTCGTTGACCATCCGATCGACGACCCCCGACACGCCGAACGACGCGATGTTGGCGAACATGCGGTGCGCGATCTCGCCGTTGGTGGCGGTGAACCGCAGCCGGCCGACATCGATCTTGCGGCGCTGATTTGCCTTGATCACCTCGACCGCGTCGCCCGCCTCGGTGGGCAGGCCGAACGTGCGACGGAAATCGCCGCCGGTGCCGAACGGGATCAGCGCGAAGCTCGCCTCGGGCGCGATCGGCTTGCCATCCGCGTCGAAGAAACCGTTGACGACCTCGTTGACCGTGCCGTCTCCGCCGATCGCGACGATGCGCTCGGCACCGCCGCGCAACGCCTCGGCGGTGAGCTGCGTGGCATCGCCGGGACGCTGCGTGATCGCGACGTCGAACGGGAATGCGCGCCCGATCGTCTCGGAGATCTCGCCCCATCGCTTGCCGAGCCGGCCGCCTTGCGACTTCGGATTGACGATGACGGTGGTGCGCGGCGCGAGCATGACCCTGGTCGCACTATAAAGGAGGGGTCCGACGTTCAGCGCTCAAAGCCCCTGAACTGCCACGTCCGGATCCCGGCTTGCGACGGCCCCTTCTGTCGCGGCGACTCCTGTAGAGTGGAAGGCGATCGGATGGCAACCAAGAAGGGTCTCTCACCAGCAGCCAAGAAGCCCGCGAAGGCCGTGCTCCAAAACCTGGCAGCGCGGCCGCCCAACGCCGACGACACCATCGACGAACAGATGGTCGACACCAGCGGCGTGTTCCGGGTGACCGCGGCGATCCAGCAGGCGCAGACGGGTCACGACGAGGGGAACGGGATGCGGTTCCCGAATGACAGCCTCGTGATGGCCGCCCAGCGCGACAACTTCCGCGAGGTGCCCGGTGAGGACACCATCGACGAGGCGCTGGTCGACGACGAGGCCACGCTCGCGGCCAAGCGTCAGCGCCTCGCGACCCTCGCGGCGCGTAACGAGGCCCTCAGCCGGCGCCGTCGCTGATACGCTCGAGATCTATGGACGTCGATCCCGCGCTGCTCGCGCACATTGCGATCCCGCCGAAGCTGCTCGCGTCGATCATCGTGCTCGTGCTCGTGCTCGTGATCTGGGGCATCGTCGCGCTCGCAAAATCCGGCAACAAGAAGCAGTCGCACATGACACCGAATGCGCCACCCTGCCCGACGTGCTTCGGGCCGGCGCGCTGGAACTACAACGGCTGGGTCTGCGATCGCTGTCAGCGCGCACTTCCCCCGCCTCCCCTTCCGATGGGCATGCCACACCAGCACGGTCAGATGATGCCGCCGAACATGGCGCAGCCGGGGATGCCGCCGCACATGCAGCAACCAAACATGCAGCCGATGCAACAACCCGGGATGCCGCCGCTCGGCGCTCCGCAGCCACAGATGGCACCGATGCAAGCCGCACCGAGCGTCACCTGTCAGACGTGCGGAAGTCCGGGGCGCTGGATCCCGGAGTCGAACGGCTGGGGCTGTGATCGCTGCCGGCAGATGATCGCGCCATCCGGACCCGCCTGAAGATCGTCCTCGTAGCCGATGTTGACCGTGCACAACGGCGACATCGCGGACCAGCGTCACGCCGAGGGCGAGCCACGGGGGCTCCCTCCAGCCGTGCTTGAACGGGTGCCACATTCGTCGATCGCCACCGCGTCTCCTGGTTTCTCCGTCGGGAATGCTCTCGATGACAGCGGGCCGTACCGTGCATATCAAAGAACAGTGAACCGACTCACCAAGGACCCCGCGATCGAGAAGCGGCTCCTCGACCTCGCGTACACCACCGCCGCGAAGATCACGCCGACCGCCCTCGCGTACTTCGCTCCCTGCTCGATCGAGGACGCGTCACGCGTGCTCGACAGGCTCGCCTCACACGATCGCCTCCAGCTCGAGGTCGAGGACGACGGCTCGCTGGTCTACGACCTCCGCAATCGCCAGCAGCTCGGCGCGCCGATGGGGCCGGCCGTCACCGCGCTCGCACCGATCGAGCACACGCGCAACACGAGCCCGGTGCTCGCCGCGGTGCTCTCCGCGTTCGTGCCCGGCGCAGGTCACATTTACACCGGCCGGCTCGCCGCCGCGCTCGTGTGGTTCATCGTCGTCGGGATCGCCTACGCGCTGATCCTGCCGGGCCTGATCCTCCATGTCGCCAGCATGATCTCCGCCGCCCGCTCGGCGCGCCAGCTCAACGCGGCGCCGGGCCATGCGCCCCAGCGACTTCTCTTCGTGCCACCCAGCTGACTCCTCCCTACACAGCAGCGAGGACTGGTCGACCCGGTCTCTCGTGACAATACGCGAGCAGCCCATCCGGATGCCCTTCGCAGATCCCCCGGCCACCGATCCGGACATGATCGCCCTCTGGCTATTCGCCCTGCTCGGCGATTCCGAGGAGCTGCTCGTCCAGTATCTCGAGCAATGGCCGCAGAAGTACCGATCCAAAGCACAGGCCTAGCGGCGACCGCCACGCGATGTCCGTTCGCGCAGCAATCAGCCCAGCGGATCACGTGGTGATCTCGAGCCCGGCAGCCGATCGGGCAACTGGCCGGGGCTAATCGACAGTCGTCTCTAGCGCGGCTGGTACCAGGCGGGGAGCGGCTCGGGCGTCGGGATGCGGAAGTACAGCGTCCAGGCGAAGTGACCCATCACCAGCAGCGTGATGGTGACCGCCCACGCGGTGAACAGCATCAACGTGCGCGAGTGGATCACACGCAGTCTTCGCGCGAGCGCGAACACGACGACGAACACCAAGCTCCACGCGATCATCGCCTGGAACGTGCGCCCGAAGAAATCCATCGCGAGCCCGGTCGGCTTGGCCTCGTACGCCCAGCGATGCTCGAGCGGGTAGTACCAGGCGACCGCTTGCGTCGCGAGCATCGGATAGACGAACGCGACGGCGAACGCGATCGTCGCCGCACACATCGCGAGGGCCAGCGCCTCTTGCTTGCGCATCACACGCCCTTGGTCATGGTGACGAGCAACCCGCTGATCACGTTGAACCACACGATCGCCGCGGTCAGCACGACGGCGACGACGTACGTGCCGACGAGCGCGCGATCCTCCTTCGGGTTGATCACGCGCGACAGCACGAACGCCATGACGACGAACGGCAAGCCAAGTGCCGCGAAGTTCTCCTTGATGTCAAACAGGTTCGACGCCCAGGGCTCGTAGCGATCGAAGTACAGCGCGCGGACGTGATAGCGAAACGTCGGGTACGCGAGCAGCCCGAAAGTGAACGTCACTGAATACGTCACTGCGACGGTGGCGGCGTAGATCCGACCGAGCCGGATCTTGTAGCGACCGCGCAGGTAGCCGATCGCGATCAGCGCGTGGTGCGTGACGGCACCGGCGAGCACGATGGCCGCCGCCGTGTGCAGCACGACGAGGAGCTTCGCAGAACCGTCGAAGGCGATCTCAGGCACGGAGCTGCTGTGCGAGGTAGTGCGCCTCGCCGAGCTCGCGGATCTGGTGCAGCTGTGCCTCGAGCCAGTGCAGGCCGTGCTGCTCGGAGACCAGGATCTCGGTGAGCAGCGCCTCGGTGGCGTTGTCCCCGACAGTACGCGCGAGGGCGATGCCGGGCTCGAGGATCGCGATCGCGGCGAGCTCGAGATCCACGTTGGCCTCGAGCTGCACACGCACGGTGTCCCCGCCGCGGACCGGATGATAGCGCTGCATGTCGGGGGTGCCCTCGAGGAACAGGATCCGCTTGATCACGAGATCCGCATGCGTGCGCTCGTCCTGCGTCTCGTCGCGAAAGTGGGTCGCCAGCCGCTCGTACCCCCAGCGGGTGCACTTGCCGGCGTGAAGCACGTACTGGTTGATCGCCGTCAGCTCGTTGGAGAGCACGTCGCCGAGGACCGCGAGGATGTCGTCATTGCCGCGCACGCGCGTACTCTACCTGCGGGACGTCGGGAGTGGAGGGCAACGTGGGGCTAACCTCAGAAGTTGGAACGGTCCTCTCGTCGGCGGGAGCCTCACGCCCCGGGGCGAAGCCCGAACACAAAAGAGCGACGAGCACTCGTAGCCGCGCCCACACGCGCAGTGTCCCGCTGGGGCTCGGCCAGACCCGGCGATCCGCTGGAGATCGTGCCAGCTGCGATGGCATGTGATCCGCATCCCAGCTACCCGAAGTATGGCCGTCATCGAATCGTCGCCCCATCACCCCCACCATTCCTATGGGCTCCCCTCGTTCGATGGCAGCAAGCTCCTGGTCCAACTTCGCGACGAGCTCGCCACCGAACGCCTCATTCGCCTGCTACGGCCCACGGGAATCAGCGTGGTCTCCGCGCGGTCGGCGGAGGTTCTCCTCGAGCGGTTGCGCAGCGAGCGACCGGACGTGGTCGCGTGCGACCTCGAGCTGCCAGATGGAGACGGGATGCATCTCGTGCGACGAATCCGGATGCGCTCGCGTCTCGAAGGCGGGGCGACGCCGGCGATCGCGTTGACCTCCGAACCGACGCGCCAAGCCCACACGCGCGCGTTGCTCGCCGGTTTTCAGGCCTACGTCCGGCCCGATGCGCTCGAGCTCTGCCTCGCGCTCGCGCAGGTCATGACCGATCGCGGGCGACAGAACTAGCTGTGCTCGGCCGAGAAGTCGGGCCGGACTCTCGTCGAGGGTGAGGCATCGTGACCAGCCGACGTTGACGTAGACGTAGACGCGGACCTTGACGGCGGCGGCGGCGCCTTCACATCGCACGCAACCGCGACGGAGCTCGACGGGACTCCGCATACGCGAACGAGATACCGTTCGCCTCGATGTCGATCTCTGGCACGATCAAGGCTCGCTGTCCCGCGTGCGGCACATCGCACGACGCGGCGCTCGTGCAGAGCATCAATGCGCGAGATCAGCCCGCGGTGGTCGAGCGCTTGCTCGCCGGCGATCTCAACGTGCTGGCGTGCGAGTGCGGTCGGCGCACGCTGCTCGAGGCGACGCTGCTGTTTCACGATCCCGAGCGTGCGTACTTCTGTCAGGCCTGCCCGGGCGGCGAACCGGCGATGGCCGCGGGTGCGCGTGCGTTCGAGACCGTCGCGCCATCGCTTGCGACGCGTCGGCTGGTGCCGTCGCACAACGCGCTCCTCGAGAAGGTGTTGATCCTGCGTGCCGGCCTCGACGACTCGACGCTCGAGGTGCTCAAGGTGATCCTGCTCGCGTCGCGCGGTGACGATCTCGATCGCGTGCTGCTGTTCGCGGCGGTCGATCGCGAGGCCGGGATCCTGACGTGGCAACTTCCGGATCAGCAGCGCACGCTCGCGAGCCCGCTCGACGGTTACACCAAGCTCGCGGCGTCGCGGCCACCGTCGCCGTCGCCCACCGAGCTCCGGATCGATCGGCTGTGGGCGATCGATGCGGCTCGCAGGCTCACCGAATCCGCTAGCTGACGCATCCTCTCGCGATGGTGGAACGTATCGCTGCTGGTCAGATCACCGAGGCGCGACTGATCGAGGTCGTGTTTCCGCAACAGACGAATCACTACGGCACGCTGTTCGGCGGCGAGGCACTCGCGCTGATGGACAAGGCGGCGTTCGTCGTCGCCTCGCGTTACGCACGACAGATGGTGGTCACCGCGAGCAGCGAGAAGGCCAACTTCCACGTGCCGGTGAAACAGGGACAGCTCGTCGAGTTGGTCGCGACCGTGATCGCCACGCGCACGACGTCGATGACGGTCGAGGTGATTCTTCACGCGGAAGATCTGCTGACCGGTGATCGCCAGGTTGCGACGCGCGGACGCTTCGTGATGGTCGCGCTCGATGCCCACGGCAAGCCTACGGCCGTGCCCGCGCTCGTGTCAGATCCCGAGTAGTCACGAGGGGATAACGCGCTTCGTCAGGTCGTGGCGCGATCCGTCATGACCGCGCCGTCGTAGGTCTCTTCGAGAGCCCGAAACGACGGAGCCTGCCGTTGTATTGCTGTTTCGTCGCCTCAGCCCCACCGGGGAGTTGTCTCGATTTCTTCACACTGGCTCTCGAGGGCTTCACCGCCATGTCAGACATCACGACTCGAATACATCGCCCGTGCGTTTGGTTTCATGAAGGTCCGTCGATGACGTGTATTGCGTGCACCGGTTCCAGCGCCTCGATGACCGCGTTCTGCGGTCAGTGCGGTGGACGCGTGGGTGCGACGCCGGTGGATCCGATGATCGGCATGACGCTCGACGGTCGCTATCTGATCGAATCGAAGATCGCGGCCGGTGGCTTCGGCACCGTGTATCGCGCGCGCGCCGGCGAGCAGCTGTTCGCGATCAAGGTGTTGCAGACGCAGCACTCGAGTGATCCCGCGGTCAGCGCGCGATTTCGCCGCGAGGCCGTCACGATGTCGAGCCTCGCGAACCGCCACACCGTGACCACGTTCGAGCTCGGCGAGGATCGCAGCGGCGCCCAGTTCATCGTCATGGAGCTGCTCGAGGGCGAGAGCCTGCAAGATCGGTTCACCGCGTGCGGCCTGTTGCACTGGCGCAGCGTGCTGTCGATCGTGCGCGCGGTCTGCGACTCGCTCGCGGAGGCGCATGGCCTCGGCATCGTCCATCGCGATCTCAAGCCGGCGAATATCTTCCTCGCGAGGCAGCCAGCGGACTTCGTGAAGGTCCTCGATTTCGGCATCGCGAAGATCCTGCACGGCAGCAACATGCACGACGGCAACGAGCTGACGCGGATCGGTCAGGCGATCGGTACGCTCGAGTACATGTCGCCCGAGCAGCTGATCGGCGGCGAGCTCGACAGCCGCACCGACCTCTACACGCTCGGCGTCGTCGCCTACGAGATGATCGCGGGCCACCGTCCGTTCTCGGAGGTCACCGGCGCCACCGGCCTGGTCACCGCGCTGATGACGCGCAAGCCGCCGCCACTCTCGACGGTCGTCAGCGGCCCGCTGCCTCCTGCACTCGACGGCGTGCTCGCACGCTGCCTCGAGCGTGACGCGACGGATCGCTACGCTGACATTCGCGAGCTCGCGCACGCGATCGATCGCATGCTCGCGGAGACCCCGCACGATCTCTTCACGACGCAGCGCCAGTGGGGCGGCAACCTGCAACAGATGTCGGCGGACGATCACGAGGACGAGATCACGGTCGTCGACACCAGGCCCCTGTTCGACAGCAAGCCGCCCGTCGACGAGCCGTGCACGAGCATCACACCGCGCAGCGCGATGGCGCAGCTCCCCGTCGAGCCCGCGACCAATCCGCACTTCGAGGCCGTGATGCGGGCGGAAGCGATCGCACCGCGCGCGTGGCGTGCCCAGGGCACCGGCGTGCCGTTCGTCGAGGGGTTGCCGGATGACGAGCGCACCGGCGCGCGCCCGCTGTATGCGACGCGCTGGGCGATCGGGACCGAGGCCGCCGACGGCGTGCCCGTGCCCGCGCGGTTCGGAGCCGGCTCGAGCCCGCTGATCGATCAGCCGGTGATGCAGCCGATCGCGTTGCCCCTCACTGAACCGGCACATCGGGGCGTGCTCGGGCTCGCGGGCTGGGCCGTCGGCCTGACCGCGCTCGGACTGGGGATCGGCGCCGCGATCGCGATGCTCGCGGGCTGAGTCGACTTCAATGGCGAGGCGATCCAAGCCGCCACAGCGCACCGAGCCGCTACCGGCCGATCGTGGACCCGAGCGGATCATCGCGATCATCACCCGATCACAGATCACGGCTGGAGCTACGAAGCCGTCGGCGCGACCGCCCTGTGCGCCAGCCCACGTCGGGCCAGTGACCGTCGAGCGCGCGCGGTCTCCATGTTTGCCGTGATCTCGGCGGTTGCGCGTTTTCGGGTAGCTGGTCGAGTGATCGACATCGGGCTCTTCGTCGTACTATCGTGGTCCAGATGGTTGGGGGTCCCCACAGGATTCGTTACCGGCGCGTGCTCGCACTCGCGGTGGGCGTGCTGTGGCTACTTGGCGTCGAGCTGCTCCCCGATCTTCACCTCGCTCGCCATCACAGCGATCACACGCACGGTGACGCCGGCGAGATTATCTCGCACGGTCACGAGCACGCGACCAAGTCTCGCGCATCGCGCAAACAGGACCACGCCGCGATCGATCTGCAGACCGCCGGCCACCTCGCCGATGGCATTGCTCACCGCGCGCTCGCGATCCACGAGCCGCCCGTACCGTTGCTCGCACCCCTCGAGGTCGCGCGCACGATCGTCGATGACGTTCACGCTCCGATCACCAGCCCGCGGTCCGCACATCGGACCTCCGCGACCGCTCGCGGTCCTCCGCAGAGCTGAGTAGTCGGTCGTCGTTGCGGCTCGTCGCGCCTTGTCTTGGCGCGCGAAGTCTTGCTCGCGTTGTTCGTGATCTCGAAGCATCCACATGCGTTCGCATCTTCTAGTTTTCCTCTCGATCGCTCCCAGCGTTGCGAGCGCTGATGGCGATTCGCGTCCCGCCACCAGCGACGACGAGCTGAGGCGCTATGTCGCCGAGGCAGAGGAGGCCGGGGAGACGATCGAGGTCGATGGTGCAGCGCCAGTCGATACGCCGAGCAGCGGCGTGCGGGTCGTGACGGCGCGCGAGCTCGAGCTGACGCCACACAAGAACACGGATGACCTGCTGCGTGTCGTGCCGGGCCTGTACATGAGCCAGCACGGTAGCGAGGGCAAAGGTCAGCAGTTCTTCCTGCGCGGCTTCGACGCCGTGCACGGCTCGGATCTCGCGATCCGGGTCGCCGGCATCCCGATCAACGAGATGTCGAACGTGCACGGGCAGGGCTATGCCGACATCGGCTTCGTGATCCCGGAGGTCGTCGCCGGCCTGACCTCGCGGAAGGGTCCGTTCGACCTCGAGCAAGGTTGGTTCGGAACGGCGGGATCGATCGATCTCGAGCTCGGCGTCTCGCGCCGCGGTCCGAGCGTGAGCTACGAGCTCGGCTCGACGAATCGTCATCGGATCGCCATCGTCGAGGCACCCGAGAAGGGCCCCGACGCGGAGTTCATCGCAGCCGATGTCATGCACGACGACGGTTTCGGCGTGAATCGCGGCACCGAGCGCGGCTCGGTGATGGCGCAGACGGAGTTGCGTGCGGGTCGCCTGCGGATCCGGCCGCTCGTCAGCGCGTACTGGGCCAGGTTCGGCGAGCCGGGCGTGATCGCGATCGACGACATTCGCGATGGCTTCTTCGATCGCATGGGCGCCCCCGCGGGTACGCTCGGCGGTCGGTCGCGCCGGATGCTCGCCGGCGTCGGCGCAAACTACAAGCACGGAGACGACGAGGTCCTCACCAGCGCGTATCTCGGCTGGCGCGGCCTCTCACTCGACGAGAACTTCACCGGCTTCCTCGAGTCGGAGGAGTTTGGTGATGCCCGCTCGCAGGAGCATCGCGCGGTGACGACTGGAGCACGGGTGGCCTGGCGACATCGCCTCTCGCCCTCGCTCCGGCTGTTGACCGGCGTCGAGCTGCAGAACGACGAGCTGCACCAGCTCGAGGATCGGATCTCGACCACGGGTGCGGTGTGGCGCAACGAGCGAGCGCTCGATGCGACCGTGTCGAGCGCGGGGTTGTGGACCGGTCTCGAAGCGAAGCGCGGCGCATTCACGGCGACCGGTGGTGCGCGGATCGACGCGATGATGGTCGACGCGAACGACCGACTCGATCCGATGCGCAGTGGCGACGGCATGGTCGGCACGGTGTCGCCGCGCCTGGCCGTCGCGTGGCGCAACGAGCGATTCACGATGTCGGCGGCCGCGGGCCGTGGCCAGCGGCCTCCCGAGGCTCGCGCGTTCACCTCGCGCGTGTCGCGCGAGAACATGGACACCAAGGTCTACGACGGCGGTGAGGCCGAGATCACGAGTGCGGATTCCGTCGAGCTCGGCGGTGAAGCGCGTGGCTCGAAGTTCTCCGCAGGCGTGACCGGGTTCGCGACCAGGGTCGATCGCGAGTCGATCTTCGATCACGTCTCCGGCGTCAATGCGCTGCAGGACGGGAGCCGTCGGTTCGGCGTCGAGGTTGCCGTGCAGGCGATGCCGCTCCCGTGGCTCGCGTTGCGCGGCGATCTGACGGCGGTCGATGCGCGGTTCAATGTCTCGGGCAACCCGGTGCCAGGTGCACCGCGGTTGCTCGGCAGCATCGAGGCGCGGATCGATCACAAGCCGTGGAGTGCGGGCATCGCGGGCCGCTTCCTCGGCGCGCGTCCACTCACACACGGTGCGATGGCCGCGGCGTCGTCGGTGGTGGATGCGGTCGGCAACTGGACACACGGTCGCTGGGAGCTGTCGATGCAGATCGACAATCTCCTCGGCACCGACTGGAACGAAGGCGAATTCCACTTTGCATCGCGCTGGGATCCCGCTGCACCGCGCACCGAGATTCCTCGCGTTCACATCTCCCCTGGCCGGCCCTTCGGGGTGCGCGCCGGGGCAACGGTTCGGTTTTGAAAGGAGCACACATGACTGGTTTGATGAAATATCTGCTGCCGCTCTCGCTGATCGGCTGCAGCGGTTCCTCGGAGGAGGCCGAGACGGTCGACCTCCCGGTGACCACAGCGGGTGGGGCGATGGAAACCGCCACCACCGACCTCGGCTACACGATCGAGCTCTCTCGCGTGCGGATCGCGGTCTCGCAGATCCAGTTCACGATCGAGGGCGAGCTGCACGAGAAGCCGGGCGGTGCGCTGCCGCACCCCGGTCACTACGCCGGCGGCGAGGTTACCGGCGAGCTTCCCGGCGACTTCGTCCTCGAGTGGAACGGCGCGGCGCAGGACGATCTCGGGACCGCGACGCTGATCACTGGCGACTACCGGGGCGCGAACTTCTTGTTCCGCGCCGCGGCGGCCGCCGACGGTCTCGATGCTGCCGATCCGATGATCGGTCACGCGTTCCACCTCACCGGCACGGTCAGCAAGGACGGCATCACGAACGACCTCGACATCCTGATCGACACCGAGCTCGACACCGCGATCGTCGGCGCCGTGTTCGACGACGTGATCGGTTCCTCGACCGACCAGCGCCTCGATATACGGTTCTTTCCGGTCGATCCGTACGAGGCCGAAACGGCGTTCGACGGCGTCGACTTCGCGACGTTGCCGCTCGTCGGCAACACGGTCGAAGTCCGGCCGGGCACACCCGAACACAACATCATCCGCCGGACGGTCACGACCCACGACCACTACGGCGTCAACCCCGAATAACCCACTCGTTTCAGGAGACTCCCTTGCGCAAGATTTCTCTCGTTTGCATCCCCGTGCTCGCCGCCGCCTGTGGCAGCGATGATTCCCCGGCCACTGGCTCGGTGACCGCGACCGTCTACGGCGAAGCGTTCATCGAGCAGGGCATCCCGGCCGACGTGTTCACCGACGGCTGGTCGATGTCGTTCGACAAGTTCCTGGTCTCGGTCGGTAACCCGAAGACGATGGCCGGCGAGGGCGGCCTCGAGGTCGGTGCCGACAACTTCCTGATCGTCGATCTCGCTCAGCCGTCGGATGGCGAGGGCTATGACCTCGCCACGTTCGACGCCCCGGGTGGCGACTACGATCATTACGGCTATCAGATCACGCCGAACGCGGGCGCGACGGGGCTCAACGCCGATGCCGCCGACGTCGCCGAGATGAAGGCCGCCGGCTACTCGATCTGGATCCAGGGCACGGCCACCAAGGGTGCGGAGTCGTTCGACCTCGACTGGGGCTTCGCGCTCAAGCTGACCTACGCGCACTGCGAGATGAATCAGCGGATGGACGGCAACAGCATCGTGATGCAGACCACCGTGCACTCCGATCACCTGTTCTACGACGACGCGATCTCGGAGGAGCCGGGCGTCGCGTTCCAGATCGTCGCCGACGCGGATGGCGCCGACGGCACCACGCCCGACAATGCAATCACGTTCGAGGAGCTCGAGGCGACCGACATCCGCGCCGAGGAGCGCTACCAGGTCGGCTCGATCACAACGCCGACTGGCGAGCCGATCGAGAACCTCCTGCAGTACATCCAGCACCAGACCACCACCGTCGGTCACGTCAACGGTGAGGGTCACTGCGAAGACACGATCGTGACCCCATGAAGCGTGTGCTCATGGCCCTGTCGCTTGTTGCGTGTGGCAGCAGCGAGCCGACCACGATCTACGGTCCACCGACAGAATCGGTATGTTCACCGAGCTCGACGTTGACCTACGACAACTTCGGCAAGAAGTTCATGGAGGACTACTGCACGCGCTGTCACGCGAGCACGCTCTCGGGTGCCGCGCGTCAGGGCGCGCCGTCGTTTCACGACTTCGACACGGTGCAAGGTATCCGTCCGATCGGCGACCACATCGACGAGACGACCGCCGCCGGCCCGGCCGCGACGAATACCGGGATGCCGGAGGATGGTAACAAGCCCACCCTCGCCGAGCGCGAGCAGCTCGGTGAGTGGCTCGCATGCGGTGCACCGTGAGAGCCCTGTTGATTCCGCTGCTCCTCGTCGGCTGCGGGGACACCACACATGACGAGGAGCCGCCGGAGACGATCGGCATCGAACGGATCACGTTCGACGCGCTGTTCGTCGTCAACGGAGCCAGTGACTCGGTGTCGGTGATCGATGCGTCGACCAACGAGGTCGCGGGAACGATCGAGCTCGCCCACGGGCGGTTCCCGCATCACCTCAACCTCAGCCCCGACAAGGCGGAGCTCCTGCTCGCAGTGCCCGGCGCTGACTTCAGCGGCGGGCACGCGAACGGTCACGGCGGCCACGGCGGAGTCCCCGGCGCCCTGCTTCGTCTCGATGCCACCACGGGCGAGACCCTCGCGGTCGCACAGTTCGAGGCGCCGAATCACAATGGCCTGTTCGTCGGTGGGGAGGTCTGGACGTCGCAGATGGTCGTGGATGGCGAGGTGCTCGTCCTCGACAGCGCGACGCTCGAGCTTCGCGAGGTGCTCGCCGCGGGTGCCTATCCCGCGGAGGTCACGCTCTCGAGCGACGGCAAGTACGCGTTCGCGGCGAACACGTTCTCGTATGACGTCACGGTCTACGACGCGGTCACCCGCGCGATCGTCAAGACCATACCGGTGGGGCAGGCGCCCGTCGGTGCATGGGCCGGCTCGAACAACGTGATGTATGTCGACAACGAGCGAACCAAGGACCTGACGGCGATCGATGCGACCACGCTCGAAGTGGTCCGCACGTATCCGCTCGGGTTCACGCCGGCGATGGCGGCGATGTCTCCCGACGGCGAGGTCTGGGTCACCGACACCGACAACGGCATGGTGGTGTTCTACGCGGTGGATAGCGACGTCAAGCTCGGGCAGGTGGCGACCGCCGCCGGCGCGCATGCGATCGCGTTCTCCACCGACGGCACGGCGGCGTACATCTCGAATCAGGAAGCTGGTTCGGTGACGGTAATCGACGTCGCGAGTCACGCGGTGACGAAGACCATTCCCGTCGGAGAAAAGCCGAACGGGATGGTGTTTCGACCACGATGATGCGCCGAGCTCGCGCTGCAGGGAGTGGGAGAGCTGCTGATGCCGAAGAGCCACCCGAGCACGACCCGAGCACGACCCGCCCGAGCACGACCCGAGCACGACCCGAGCACGACCCGAGCACGACCCGGGCGGGTGATCCACCGGGTCTAGTTCGGGCGGCTGCTGGCGCTGCCGCAGGCGGAGGCTTTGACACCAACCAACGAAGCGTGAGAAGCCACTTACATGAAGATCGCACTCGCAGTCGTTTGCGCGCTCGCGGCTTGTGGCGGCGACCAGGGCAAGGACAAGCAGGCGGACCCACCTGCAGGGTCGGGGTCCAGCGCCACGACCGAGAAGCACCACGCGCACCACATGCACGTCGCGGCAGATCTCAAGAGGTTCCAGGACGCGCTCGGCGACAAGTGGCACCAGCCGAAGGGTGATCAGCGGATGAAGGACACCTGCGGCATCGTCGCCGCCATGGAGACCTCCGCCGGTGACATCGGCAAGGCCGCGGCGCCCAAGGGTGCAGAGGACAAGTGGCCCGCCGGGACCAAGGACCTGACCGATGCGGTCGGCTCGCTCAAGACCGCGTGCGGCGCCAACGATGCCGCCACGTTCGATCCCGCGCTCGAGAAGGTCCACAAGACGTTCCACAGCCTCCTCGGGATGTCTGGCGGGCATCACGAGGGCGACGGGACGCACGAGCACTCGATGTGATCGATGGCGAGCGGCCGGGAACGCAAGTCTGCTACCGGCATCCGGACCGTGTCCGTACGCTCGCCGTCTGCATTGCGCGAGCTGCGCGCGGTCGGGATCGCGGTCGTCCAGATCGTGTTCTGGACCTCATTCGTGGTCTCGATTGGCATGGATCGTCAGCCCGAGCGCGGCTCGAAGGCCGAGATCCAGTTCGACGCCGTCGACTTCGCGACGCTCGACGACGACGAGCAGCGGCTGTATCGGCGATCGCTCGAGGGCCTGCTCGAAGCGGAAGATGTTCGGACGCAGACCGGCAACTGGCCGTCGGTCGAGGAGCTCGCGGCGCGGAGGATCCCGCCGTTCGCGCCGGATCCGATCGATCGCTTTGGCTATCAGTGGTTCGTGGTGCGAGACAAGACGCTGATCAACTACGTCGGAATTCCCACCGATGTCGCGCGACCGACCTACGTGATCCTCGCGCTCGAGCCCGGGCCCGGCGAGACCGATCCATTCGCGGTCGTCGATGAGACGCACCACAAGCTCGGGACCGGCCTGATGATCCACGTCGCGGTCTGGCGCGGCACCCAGCGAACGAGACCCGCGGGTCCGCTCGCGACCTTCGCGTACCAGGATGGCTGGCGACGCGTGACCAACGGAACGAGGTGAACCGATGCGTTTGATGCTCTCGATGTTGTTTGTCTTCGCGTGCTCCTCGAAGGGCTCGGATCCGGCGCCGGCACCGACGTCGACGGACACCAAGCCGGTGCCCACCGCGGGAAAGCTGCGGATCGGCGCGACGCTGCATCCGTACTTCTCTTGGACCTCGAACGTGGTCGCGGGCGTGCCGAACATCGAGGTCATCTCGATCCTTCCAGGCGAGGTCGATGCGGGTAGCTACCAACCATCGCCCGACGACATCGCGAAGCTCTCGAAGCTCGATGCCATCGTGGTCAACGGCATCGGCCACGATGATTTCATCAAGGACATGATCAAGGCGTCGGGCAACACCAAGCTCGTCATCATCGAGGCGAACGCCGAGACGCCCCTGATCAACTACGCGCGTGGCGAGGGCAAGAACTCGCATTCGTTCATCTCGTTCACCAACGCGATCCAGCAATCGCGCTCGATCGCAAAGAAGCTCGGCGAGCTGCGTCCGGCGCAGGCCGATGCGTTCCGCAAGAACGCATCGATCTACGCCGACAAGCTGCGCGCGATCCAGGATTCCGCGGCGAAGCAGCTCTCGAAGGCGAAGGTCAAGAAGGTCGTCACCGTTCACGACGGCTACTCGTACTTCCTCCAGGAGTTCGGCATCGAGCTCGCGGGGGTCGTGCAGCCGTCACACGGGCTGGTGCCGTCGGCGAAGGAGCTCGGTGACATGATCGAGCTGATCAAGTCGAAGGGCGTCACCGTCGTCCTCAGCGAGGAAGATTTCCCGGACAAGCTCCTCCAGGCGCTACGCGATGCGACCAAGGCGAAGGTCTACATCATCAGCCACGTCGCAACCGGGGCGTACACCGCCGAGAAGTTCGATGTCGAGATGAAGGCCAACGCCGAGGCTCTCGTGAAGGCGCTGGTCACCGACCCGTCGTGAGCAAGCCGACCGCGATCGAGCTCGACAAGGTCTCGGTGCGACGCGCCGGGCGGCTCACCGTGGACGAGGCCAGCTTTCAGGTGACCGCGGGGACGATCCACGTGATCGTCGGGCCGAACGGCGCAGGGAAGAGCACGCTGCTCGCGGCGATGCTCGGGCAGCTGCCGTTCACCGGCAAGATCGACGTCACGTTCCGCAAGACAGGGACGATCGCCTACGTCCCGCAGAGCTTCACCGCGGATCGCACGTTGCCGATCACGGTCGAGGAATTCCTCGCGCTCGCACGTCAGCGCCGACCGGTGTGCTTCGGGATCTCGAAGATCGCGCGCCCGCGGATCTCGAAGGTGCTCGAGCATGTCGGCCTCGCCGGCTTCGAGAAGCGCCGGGTCGGCGAGCTGTCGGGCGGTGAGCTGCGTCGGGTGTTGATCGGCAATGCGATCGAGCCCGCACCGGAGATCCTGCTCTGCGACGAACCGTCGGCGGGTCTCGATCGCGAGGCGGCCGACGAGCTCGACAAGCTGTTGATCAACCTGCGCGAGGAACACGGGACCACGATCGTGATGGTCTCGCACGATCGCGAGCAGGTGCTCCGCGTCGCAGATCGCGTGACCCGCTTCGATCTCAAGGTTCGTCAGACCGGCCGCGCCGACGAGGTGCTCGCCGCGGCCACCAACGAGGTCACGCCATGAGCTGGATGTACGGCTGGTGGGGCTCGCTCGCGAATGCGATCGGCCTGTCGGAGTCGTATCAATACGACTTCGTCGCGCGCGGTGTGGTCGCCGTGTTGCTCCTCGCGCCTCTGCTCGGTGGGCTCAGTCACCTGGTCGTCGCGCGCCGGCTCGCCTTCTTCTCGACCACGCTCGGCCAGGGCGCGCTGACCGGGCTCACGATCGGCGTCGCCGTCGGCCTGCCGCTCGATCAAACGTACGCGAGCGTGCTCGGCTTCTGCCTGCTGATCGCTGTCATCATGGTCTACATTCGGCGTCACGCCGCGTTGCCTCCGGACACCGTGATCGGCGTGTTCATGGCCTTCACGCTCGGGCTCGGCGTCTGCGTGCTGGTCGCCGCGACGCGCCAGTTCAACGTTCACCAGATCGAGGCCGTGATGTTCGGCTCGCTGCTGACGATCACTGACGACGATCTGCTGCGCCTGCTCGTGCTCGGAGGGCTGCTCGTGGTCGCGCTCGTGCTCACGTACAACCTGCTGCTCGCCGATAGCCTGAGCCCGTCGATCGCACGCGCGCGCGGCGCTCCAACCACGCTGATCGACTACGGCTTCGTCATCCTCGTCACGATCGCGATCACGATCAGCCTCAAGGTGATCGGCGCGCTGATGGTCGAGGCGCTCGTCGTCGTGCCCGCGGCGGCGGCGCGCAACGTCGCGCGAAGCACGCGTGGCTACCTCGGCTGGAGCATCGGCATCGCCGCGTTCGCGGGGCTCGCCGGCCTGTTCGTGTCGACCTCGTTCCGGGTCCCGACCGGTGGCGCGATCGTGCTGACCCTGAGCGTGTGCTTCTTCATCAGCCTTCCGCTCGGTCGACTGCGCCGCTGATCACGCGGCTACGAGGTCGCACGCTTCGATGCGCCGGTCGGGAGCTACGATCGGTTTCGCTATTCGATCGCACCGGCGTCCGATGCCGTCGCGATCAACGTCTCGACGAGCGATGCCCGCGCGATGACCGCGGCCGGCTACTCGGTGTGGATCGGCGGCACCGCGCTCAAGGGCGCCGAGCGGCGTGTCCTCGATGTCGGGTTCCGGATGGCGATCACGCATGACTGCGGGATCCGCGCGCGGCTCGAGAGCGAGCTCGGGATCCAGGCGACGTTCCACGGCGATCACCTGCTGTTCGACGCGACCGAGCCCGAGCCGTATGTGCGGTTCCAGGCGCTCGCAGATGCGGATGGCAAGGACGGGTCGCGACCCGACGGGATCGTGGGCAACCGCGAGCTTGCCGCCGTCGACGTTCGCGAGGATGCGCGGTATCGCGTGCCGGGTACCGTGAACCTCGAGGACTTCCTCGAGCACCAGCTATCGTCGGTGGGCCACGTCAACGGTGAAGGCGACTGTCGCCGCACCGTACGTCCCGCGCTGTAACGGTGCGTCTCATCGACCGACGCCGCCGCGGTGATCGCAGGCGATCGATGACGACACGCTGATCGTCCCACCGACGCAGTGGGAGACGTCTGCGAGCGTGGACTGGCCATCCCGCGTGGTGCGCACGTGACTTTGCAGCGGGAACTTGTGATAGACCCGCCGCATGAAGAAGCTCGTCGTAGCCGCGTTCCTCGGGTTTCCCGCGGTGGCGGTGGCGCTGGCGCACCCGGGTCACGGGACCACGGATCCCCAATCGGTCCAGCATCAGCTCGTCGAGCCGCAGCACCTGATGGTCGCGTTCGCCGCGGTTTCGCTGATCGGCATCGGCGTCGCCGTCTGGAAGCTGTTCAAGCAGCGCTCGCTTCGCTAGCAGAACCCCCGGTCTGTAACCTGCGGGAGACGGGCGGGGGTTCGGATCACCACCGCAAGTGGTTGATCATTGTAGGCCAGCTGCGTGGCACGGCCACTGCTGTAGCCAGGGTTGCCCCCCACCCGCCGCTCACCACGGCCAGGAGTCAGCCTATGTCGAAGAAGTCGAAGAAGCACCTGCAGGACCCGTTCGCCTCGATCTCGACCGATGACCTCGACAAGGTCTCCGGTGGTGCGGCGCGTGTCACCGCACGGTCGAGCGGCTCGAGCTCCGAGATCACCGCGCTCCTCAGCAGCGTCACCAGCAGCATCAAGGACCTCGCCGGTCAGCAGTCCTCCGGCGGCATGGATCCGATGATGATGATGATGATGATGATGATGATGGGTGGTGGAGGAGGTGGCGGCGGCGCCGTCGCAGCCCCCGCGCCACAGCCGCCGCCGGTCATCAACATCTCGACGAGCGTGAAGCGCGGCGGCTACTAGGGAACAGCGTCGAGATCGATCACGCGGACGCGGTGGAACGGTTGATCGTCGCCACGGTTGCCATCACCGACGATGATCCGTGAAGCGTCGACGGCGAGGCCTTCGAGGCCATAGAACCGTGCACCACGCGGCTCCTCGGAATCGATCCAGCCGCGCGTGCCGTCACCGGCGATCGTCTTCACCACGCCATCCTTGATCCGGCGGACGTACGACCGGTGGATGTCGGTGATGTAGATCGATCGGTCGGGTGCGATCGCGATCGCCTGCGGACCATCGAACGTGGCCACACCCACCGGACCGTCGAGACTGCCAGCAGTTCCCGCGCCGGCGTAGTCGGAGACCACGCCACCGAGGGTGATCTTGCGGATCCTGTGGTTGTCGAGCTCGGTGACCAGCAGATCACCGTCGGGGTTGACGATCAGATCGTAGGGCTGCGCGAACCGCACGTCGGTCCCGGTGCCGTTCGCGAAGCCGGGCGTGTCGGCGAGGCCGGCGAGCGGCGTGGTGATGCCGGTGATCGGGTCGAGGATCGAGACCAGGTGGTGGACATGATCCGCCATCGCGATCCGGCCGTCAGCGAGGAGCGCGAGCCCGCGCGGACGACCGAGGTTGCGGGCGATCACGGTGAGGTCGCGCGAGACGATGTCGAGCTTCCAGATCGTGCCGGTGTTGTCGGAGTGTTCGAGCAGATCGTTGTCATCGGTCTCGACGTACAGCGTGCGATCGCCGTCGAACACCAGGCCGAACGGGACGACGAAATCGTCGCGCGAGATCACGGTGGTGGTGGTGCCGTCGGGCTCGATCTGGCGCACCCTGCCGTTGTCGAAGT
>Ga0105049_10001722_pt1 | contig 25777 bp, 18 predicted proteins | sample MAT06_FD_78087 | JGI IMG/M metagenome (GOLD analysis project Ga0105049, IMG submission 78087) | Freshwater microbial communities from Lake Fryxell liftoff mats and glacier meltwater in Antarctica - MAT-06 | ecosystem: Environmental > Aquatic > Freshwater > Ice > Liftoff microbial mat | place... | reverse complement strand
GAGCACGCGACGGCGCCGGCGAACTCAAGGTCGGCAAAGGACCCGCTCAAGATTACCCTTTCCAGCCGATGGAGCAACCGTTTACAGGGTGGCCGGGACAGTTTTTCCATATCCAAGACGGGTGCCCGTCCCCGTCACCTAGACCGGCGGTCTATTTTCGCGTGCTCGGGGGGCACTAGCCAACGAAAAAGCCCAGCCGGTCAGGACCGGCTGGGCTTGATTGCTGCTTATGCGGTGGATCAGGTCGCGGCCTTCTTGAGGACCTCTTCCTGAAGGCTGCGCGGCATGGGGCGGTATTCCTGGAACTCCATGGTGTTGGAGGCGCGGCCCTGGGTGAGCGACCGGAGCGAGGTGGTGTAGCCGAACATCTCGCTCAGGGGCACCTCGCAGGTGATGAGCTTGATCACGCCGCGGTCCTCGGTCTCGAGGATCATTCCGCGGCGGGAGGCGATGTCGCCCGTGACCGAGCCGAAGTAGTCGTCGGGGCAGGTGACGACGACCTTCATGATCGGCTCCAGCAGCACGAAGCCGGCCTTCTCGACCGCTTCCTGCAAGGCCAGGCGGCCCGCCTGCTCGAAGGCGATCTGGGAGGAGTCGACGGGGTGGTAGGAGCCGTAGGTGAGCGTGACCTTGATGTTGATGAGGGGGAAGCCGGTCTTCACGCCGGCGATGGCCGTTTGACGGACGCCGTACTCGATGGAGGGGATGTACTCCTTCGGGACCGATCCGCCGACGACGCCGTTCTCGAACGCGACGTTGTTGTCAAAGTCGAGTTCCTCGGCGAGGGCTTTCTCGGCGCTGAACGGCTCGAGCGTGATCACACAGTCGCCGAACTGACCGCGACCGCCGGTCTGCTTGACGAACTTGCCGCGGACGTCGGTGACCTTGCGGGTGATGGTCTCGCGGTAGGCGACCTGGGGCTTGCCGACCTCCACGCCGATCTTCATGTCGCGGACGAGCTTGGTCTTGATGATGTCAAGGTGCAACTCACCCATGCCCGAGATGATCGTCTGGCCGGTCTCGTCGTTGAACGAGAAGCGGAAGGAGGGATCCTCGCGGCGGATGGTGGCAAGGGCGTCGCCGAGTTTCTGGCGGTCGGCCGCGGTCTTGGGCTCGATCGACATCGAGATGACAGGCTCGGGAAACGTCATGCGTTCCAGCACGATGGGCTGGTCGGGGTCGCAGAGCGTGTCACCCGTGAAGGACTTCTTGATGCCCACGACGGCGACGATGTTGCCGGCGGTGGCCTTGTCAAGGGGGATGCGGTCCTTGGCGTGCATCTCGAAGATGCGCGACGCCAGTTCACGCTCGCCGTTGACGGGGTTGATGACGCGCTGGCCCTTCTCGAGGCAGCCCGAGTAGATCCGCATGTAGGTGAGGTCGCCGTGGCTGTCGGAGACGACTTTGAAGACCAGGGCCGAGAACGGGGCCTTGTCGTCGTGCGGGCGCGTCAACTTGTTGTTCTTGTCGCGCGGGTCGGTGCCTTCCACCTCAGACTTTTCCTTGGGCGAGGGGAGGTACCGGCACACGTTGTCGAGGATGAGCTGCACGCCGACGTTCCGCAGAGCGGCCCCGCACAGCACCGGGTAGCACGCCTTGTTGATCACGCCCTTCCGCAGGGCCGCCATGAGCTCGGCCTCGGTGATCGTCGCGGGATCGGTGAGATACTTGTCCATCAGGGCTTCGTCGAGCTCGGAGGTCTTCTCGACGAGTTCCAGACGCCACTTGTGGGCCGTTTCCTTCAGATCCTCGGGGATCGGCACTTCCACCACGACCGAGCCCTGCTCGGAGGGGTCGAAGACGTACCCCTTCATCGTGATGAGGTCGATGATGCCCTTGTGCTCGTTGCCGGTGCCGATCGGATACTGGATCGCGATGGCGTTGGCCCCGAGGCGGGTTTTGATCGTGCCGAAGGAGAACTCGAAGTCGGCGCCGAGCTTGTCCATCTTGTTGACGAAGCAGAGGCGGGGGACGCCGTAGCGGTCGGCCTGACGCCACACGGTTTCGGACTGGGCCTCGACGCCTTCCTTGCCGTCGAACACGGCGACCGCTCCGTCGAGCACGCGGAGCGAACGCTCGACTTCGATCGTGAAGTCGACGTGGCCGGGGGTGTCGATGAGATTGATCTTGTACGTGCGGCCCTGGAACTCCCACGGACAGGTCGTGGCGGCCGACTGGATGGTGATGCCGCGCTCCTGCTCGTCCTGCAGGAAGTCCATGGTCGCGGTGCCCTCGTGGACCTCGCCCATCTTGTAGTTCTTGCCGGTGTAGAACAGGATGCGTTCGGACACGGTCGTCTTGCCCGCGTCGATGTGGGCGCAGATGCCGATGTTGCGGATGTGCGTGAGGTCGGTGTTGCCGACGGCGTTGGAAACGGTGGACGTGGTGGCGGTCATGAGTGAGTTCCGGGATCGAGTGCGAAAAAGGGTCCTGGCGTTCGTTTTGATGAAGGCCCAGGCCAACCTGGCCGGGACTGGTGTTCTGGGTTTCGATTACTTCCCGCGGATGCTCGGGCCACCAACCAACGCACCAAGTCCATCGGGGCGTTGCTTTGGCTCGGGTTCAGTTGCGCGGGTGCGCCCCGCCGGGGTGGTGAGATCCGACGGCTGCTTGCATAGCGGCCCGCCGCGGTGTGGGGGGCTGGGGCGCGCGTCAGCTCGCCTCGTCGTCGTCTTCGTCGCTGTCATCGTCAGGGACCGACATCGATGCAGCCTCCGACCGCCGCGGGTCGCTTCCGAGCGGGCCCTATGGCGCGTCTTTGAAGATCGCAGATACGTCCGGGATTGACCCCAGGTCACGAGCAGACCGGACAACATGCTAATCGTAGCGCAACCACCTACACCGTCAAGGCCCCGGAATGTCCGGCCAAGCACCTCCCGGGGGCACCTTCAAGAGGCTGTCCACCCACGCTCGTTCACGTTCGCCCAACCCGGCGGCGGCCCGATCGTAACGTGTTTGGTCGTCGAGCCGGGCCACCGTCGTGGCCAAGCGGACCACCCGGTCTGGGTCGTTGAGCCGGACGGCCAGAACAAGGGCTCGCCAAGCCGCGGTGAGGTTGTACGGCGACCGAACGATCGCCCGCTCCAGGCCTTCCAAGGCCGCCCGGCCGTCGTTTGGGTCGCGGGTCATCCCGAACCACGCCTCATCGAGGGTGGCCCGCCAACTCAGCTCGGACGCCCGTTCGAATCGGCCCGGGGAGTCGGCGATGACCTGCTCCGCTCGATCGCGCCAGCTTTCCGCGGCGGGCCTGTCGCCGCGACGGGCCGCATCCAACGCCAGCGAGATCGCGAGTCGGCTGGCTTCACGCGCGGTCGGAAAATCGCGGAGCCTGGAGCTGCCCGAGGATTTCAGCAGTTCGTACGCGGCTGCGGAGCGGATTCGCTCGAGTTCTTTATTTGCCCAGCCGGCCTCTTCAGGGCGGATCGCCTTCCCGAGCTCGGTCGATACGCGTTCGGCGGCTCGCTGCGCCCGCTGCTGGGCCGAGTCGCGCGGCCGGTCCTCCCCCGCCAAGATCGCGCGGACCTCCGCCACGGGCCTGACGGCCTCGGCCGCTCGGGCGAGCGACGACTCCCAGTGCAGAACCGGGGGGATGGCCATAGCCGCGAAGCCCGCGGCCAGCGCGACCAACACCCCGCCCAAGACCTTTTGGAGCGCGGCCCCGCGCGGGTGCCCCGTCGCCGCGCTCCCAAACCACGGTCCCGTCGCCCCAAGTCCGAGGCATACCGCCCAGAGTCCCACCGATTGGGTCATACTGCCGGTGACATCGATCTGCGCATGTACCGCGGCCACGATGGCTAGCGCCGCCGCGCCGGCCACCCAGCGGCCCGACCGGTCGACCTGCACAATCACCAGCACCGCTGTACCCGCGCCGATCCACGCCATCATGCCGACCATCCGCATGGCCGCGGTGAATGGCGTCTGCACGCCCTGCTCGAGCGCGAGGCAGACCAGCGTCACGATCGCCGCGAGTAGGACCAGAGCACGCACCATGGAGCGGGTCGCGAACTCGTGGGGCGACTCGCCAGAATCGACCAACCCGCGCGATGCCTTGGTGCAGATCCACAGCAGTCCGGCCGTTAGAACTAGACCGGCGATTCCCAGACACGCCCACCAGTCGAGGGCCACCAAGTGCGGACTGGCGACGTCCTCGGTGCTCAGGGGGTTCTTGGCGAGTAGATACGCGTCCTTGAAGCCTTCAGGCCCGACCCCGGCGACGGGGTTGGTGAGACCGATCCGCGTCGCCGCCTGGGCGTAGAACCAGCGGAAGAGCAGCGAGAGTTCGCCGATCCGATCACCAACAAGCCCGCGCGCCACGACCAAACACCAGGTGCCGACGACCAGTGCTGGGCCGAGCCATGGCAACCACGGGGATGATCGAGATCGATCCGCGTGGCGGCACCACCCGCTCAGCGCGACGAGGCCCAGCCCGAGCAGGAGTGCAAGGATGCCGCCTTTGCTTTGAGTGAGGATCACACCGAGGGTTGTGAGCCCCAGGCCGGCGCCTGCGGCGGCGATGGCCCACCCGTTCGCGCGGCTCTTCACCGCCGTCCAGACCAAAGCCGCGAAACCCGCCGCGCCCGCCGCAGCAAACGTGGCGTAGACATTGCTCAACCCAAACCACGTCGTGGCGACATTCTGCATGACCCGGCGTTCGTAGTTGCGGGCCATGACCGAGTCGGACAGCCACCCCTGCATGGCGAAGATCTTGTCGCGGTCGAGTTGGAAATCGGCGATGGTCTGGGGGTTCTCGACCAGCACCTGCCCCAATGCTGTGACCGACATCGCGGTGATGACGCCCAGCACGCCCGCGAACGCTACGGCCCGAAAGCGCGGGTCTCTCCCCGCGCGCCCGATGGCCAGCGCGGCCAGACCCGCTGAAACCCATGCCATCCCCGTGCGTTGTTGGCCCAAGGTTGAGCCAGCGGAGAACCAGCCGTGGTACGCGATGACGATGAACGCCGGTGCGAGCAACAGCAGCGCCACCGCGAGCCCTTGAGGCCGCCCTAGCCGAGCCGTGCCGAAGAGCAAGAGCCCCGCCCCGAGCATCACGCACGCGTCGACAATCATCGAGCCCGCGGGGCCCAGCCCGGACGCCGCGGCGGGGGCGACCAGCGGATCCAGATCCCAGTATGGCAGCGTGGCCAAAGGGCTCAGCGCGCGGATCATCAGCGCGCCGAGCATTAAGAGCAGCCCCACCCAGGACGCGGCCTCTTCGCCGCGTGTCGGTGCCGGCCCCCCCACGTTGATCGACGCGCTCTCAGCCACGCGTCGGCTCCGCCGCTCGGCCTTCGTAGATCGCCAGGACGAGCAGCACCAGCGCCACCTGCACGCCCACGAGCAGCGCCTGCCACGGGAGCAGCGACGCCAGCGAGATCCCGCCGATCGCCGTGATACCCGTGAGCCCATAGATCACCAGCACGGCGTCACGCTGGCTCAGGCCGCGACGCACCAGCCGATGTGACAGGTGGTTCAGATCGCCCACCAAAGGCGACCGCCCCGCACGGATCCGGATCACGCACACGCTCGCCAGGTCATAGAGCGGCACCGCCAGCACCACCAGCGGCATGAACACCGCGTACCACCCGCCCGCCAGATCTGCGCCGATGTATGTCGTCCGAACGGTGAGGAAGCCGAGCATGAAGCCCAGAACCAGCGACCCGCCATCGCCCATGAAGATAGTGGCTTTGGGCCGCGGAAAGTTGAAAACCAGAAAGCCCAGGCACGAGCCCAGGACCAGCGCCAGACACGCCGCCACGAACCACTGCGGCGCGGCGTGGCTGAGCGTGGCCGCCAGCAAGCACGCGGAGGCGATAGCCGTGACGCCCCCCGTGAGCCCGTCCATGTTGTCCAGGAAGTTCATAGCGTTGGTCACGAGCCCAAGCCACAGCACTGTGACGAGCACCGAAAGCCACGGCCCCCCGACGTGCCCGTCGAGAAACGTCAGCAGACGCGATTCGGTCCCCAACACCACGCCTGTCGCGACCGCCAGCATGGCCACCAGCTTTACCCATGGCCCCAGCGGGCGGCGATCGTCGATCACCCCCAGCACATGCAGCACCGTGAGCCCCGTGAGCAGCACGAGCGCGGAGCCAGCTTGAGAGACCAACCCGGGGATATGCACGGCCAGCGCGGGCACCCGCTCAACCACCAAATCGAGAAGCGGCGTGCGGATCGCGAGCAAGGCCGCCGCAATCGGCAGCACGATGCCCAGATAGAGCGCCAGCCCGCCCGTGTTCGGCACGCCCCGCGGCGGGGCCTTCACCTGCCCGGACACGCCCGGCGCGTCGAGCGCCCGCAACCGGCGCCCAAACGCTCGCATCACGGCCGTCATCGGGCACGACACCATGAAAGCGACGGCGATCAAACTCATGCACAGCCAGATCATCCCCGCTAGCGTAACGCCCCGGATGACGGCGCGCGCGGCTTGAACACCAGCCACGGCAGCAGCGCCAGCCCCATCCCCGCCAACCCGAGCAGAGCAATCCACACCACCCGTAAGGGCCAGGGGCCGAGCGCATCCACGATCGTCGCCGCACCCGGTAGGCCCCGTCCGACATACCCGTAGTTGGAACCCAGCATCGCGTTGGCGCTCAGAGCGACGGCCAGATAGACAAAGCTAACCGCGACGGCCAAGGCACAATCGCCGACCGTCGGCCGATACCGACGCACCGCAACTGCATAGCACGCGGCGGCCAGAATGAGCAGATGCGTGGCCCAGAAAAACCAAAACCCCGGGGATTCCAAGCCCCACCGCACCGTCGGCGTCACAAACCCCTGCGACGAAAAGACGACTCCCCAAAAGTAAACTAAGGTCTGCGCCCGCCGCCTCCCGACCCCCTCCCCCACACCGCCGACGAGCACCCACACCGCCGCCATCGCGGTCACATCGCACATCTGCAAGGGCAGCACGGTCTTGAGATCCCAGCCTTCGGCGCGGCCGAACCAGACCAGATACGCCAAATACTGCGCCAGCCCGAGCCAGCCCACCGCGAGCTCCAACCGCCGCTGCCTCGGCGAGCCGCGCCAGCGGCGTCCGAGCCAAACGAACCCGATCACCAGTGCGGCCGATGCGATCACGACGACGCCGTGCGTCGCCGAGAAAGGGACGAACCCCGCGTCGCCGCTCACTTCGCGGCCTTCGCTTCATGGCGGAGCTGCCCGCACGCCGCCGCGATATCACGCCCGCGGCTGGCGCGGATGTGCGAGTTGATCCGCCGCTCCCTCAGCACGCCCTGAAACGCCCGCACGTCCTGATCCAGCGGCCTCTGGAACGGCAAACCCGCCACCTCGTTGTAGCGGATGATGTTCACGTTCGCCCGAAGGGTGCGCGCCAGCCGCGAGAGTTCCTCGGCGTGCTCGGGCCGGTCGTTGATCCCGCGGAGGAGCGTGTACTCAAGCGTGATCTCGCGACCGGTCTTGTCGAACCACTTCTGGCACGCCGCCAGGAGCGCGTCGATGCTGGTGTACTCAGCCCAGGGAATCAGCCCCCGGCGGATGTCGTCGGTCGGCGCGTGCAGCGAGAGCGCCAGCGTCACCGGCAGCTCAAACTCATCGGCCAGCCGCTCAATGGCCGCGGGAAGGCCCACAGTTGAGATCGTGATCTTGCGGGCGGAAATGGCCATGCCCCAGAGCGCGTTGAGCGTGCGGATGGCCGCCGTCACCGGTCCGAAATTAGCCAGCGGCTCGCCCATGCCCATGAAGACCACGTTGGTGATCCGCGGGAACTTGCCATCGGGCGAGCCCTCGGTCTCGCGGAGGGCCACGCGCAGCCGCCACACCTGCTCAACGATGCGGCCGGCGGAAAGGTTGCCATCCAATCCGCCCAGCCCCGACGCACAGAACTTGCACCCCACCGGGCAGCCGATCTGCGACGAAATGCACGCGGTTCGTCGCCCTTCGTCCTCACTGTCGGGCAGCGCGGGGATCATCACACACTCGGTCTGCCGAGCGGAGTCCGCCGTCGCGACGCCAGTAGCTCCGAGCACCTCCAGGGAGAGCCCATCCCCGGCATCACCGGACGAAGCGGCCGCTTGAGACGCGTCGGCATCGTGCCACTGCAACAGCAGCTTCTGCACGCCGTCGCTGGCTTTTTTGTGGGCCACGATGGTGCCCGAAAGAAACGTCATCTCCGCCGCGAGCACATCCCGCTCGCGTTTGCTCAGGTTCGTCATGAGCGTGGGGTCAATGACGCCCTTCTCGTAGACCCACTCCAGGATCTGGCCGCCGCGGAACTTGGGCATGCCCCGGCTTACGCACCAGGCGGTGAGTGTTTCGGGGGTCTGTTCGAAGATGTGGTCGGTCGGGGGCTTCACGCGTGTACCTTAGCGGCCGCGGCTGGCCCGAGTCGTGATCCGGCCGTGCGTACACTGGGCCCACCTCTTCAAAGGCTCAAAGCATGAAGCACCGCACCGCCGCCGGACTGGCCGTTTCCCTCCTCGCCTTCGCGGCCCTCAGTGGCTGCAAGATCTCGGCCACCACGCAGAACGAGCCCGCCGCGACGCCCGCGCCCATGGCCGCGGTGCTCCCCGCCGCCGACCCGGCCCTCGCCCCCTTCGCCTTCATGGCCGGCGGCTGGATGGCCGTCAATCCCAACAAGTCCGTCAACCGCGAGCACTGGTCGTCTCCAGCAGGCAAGAGCATGAGCGGGGCCTTCCAGCAGCTCCGCCGCGACGCCTCCCCCGGCTTTTACGAGCTCAGCGCCATCGTCGCCGAGAAGGACGGCGTCGTCCTCTATCACCGCCACCTCCACACCGGCCTGGCGCTGGACGAACGCCGCGCCGCCGTCGATGTCTTCAAGCTCCGTTTGGTTGCGAACGGCAAAGCCGTCTTCGTCCCCGCCAAGGACAACCCCGACGGTATCGAGACCATGACCTACCGCGCCGACGGGCCCGACCGCCTCGTGCAGGAACTCGTCTTCAACCCCACCTCGAAGGAAAAGAACTTCAGCACGGTGTACTCGCGCGAGAACAAGTAATCGTTGCGCCTCGCCGGCATCCCGACAGCTACACGCCGCTGCGGGCCGAGACCGTCAGCGGCACCGCCCCATACGCCTCTTCCGTGATGGACCAGTTTCCCACGCGGATCTTGCGCCCCTCCGGGTCGATGCCCTTCTCGCGCATCAGCCGCTTGAGTGTCGCTGGCAGGCCAAACTCCGTGTCCTCGTTCACGATGTCGCGCTGTTCGATCTGGCCGCCATACTGAGCCAGCAGCGTCCGGCAGATCTCCGCCACCAGATCCTCCGGGGCGCTCGCGCCGGCCGTCAGCAACACCTTCGCGTCGCGCCCTTCGCCCGGCGTGCCTTTGAACCAGTCGCCCCGCAGCTCGCGGACGTCATCGAGCAGGTGCGCCGACACACCCACATTCTCGCTGATCTCAGTCAGCCGCACCGAGTTCGACGAGTTCTTCGACCCCACGACCAGCACCACATCGCACTCGGGCGCGATCTGCCGCACCGCGTGCTGCCGGTTGGTCGTGGCGTAGCAGATGTCCGAGCCGGGCGGCTCCTTGATGTTCGGGAACGCCACCTTCAGCGCCTTGATGATCACCTCGGCGTCGTCGGTGCTCAGCGTCGTCTGCGTCAGATACACCAGCTTGTTGGGGTCCTTGATCGTCAAGCCGGCGATGTCCTCCGGGCATTCCACCACCTGCGTCGCGTCGGGGGCCTCGCCCCGAGTGCCGACCACCTCCTGATGGTCCGCGTGGCCGATGAGCAGGATCTGATACCCTTGCCGGGCGTATCGAATGGCCTCGGAGTGAACCTTCGTCACCAGCGGACACGTGGCGTCCACCGCCGTCAGGTTGCGGGCACGGGCCAGCTCCCGGGTCGCCGGTGAGACTCCATGGGCGGAAAACACAAGGATCTGCCCCTCGGGCACATCGTGCAGGTCTTCGACAAAGATAGCCCCGCGATCCACAAACCGCTGCACCACATGCTTGTTGTGCACAATCTCGTGGTAGACGTAGATCGGAACGTCCTTGCACAGCTCCAGCAGCAGATCGACCACGTCGACCGCCATGTGAACGCCCGCACAAAAACCGCGAGGATTGGCCAAAAGGATCCGCATGGCCCCAGTGTAGGAGTGGGGGGCGAGCAGAAACGTATCCGCACCGCGTTGGCGAGGTTCCATCTCGCGTTCGGGCCGCCGCCTCTCTACATTCATGGCCTTGAACCCGCGCCTTGATTTCACCACGCCGCCCATCGCCCTGCTCGAACACCTCGGGCCCGATGCCCCCGCCGGCCCGGCGATCTCCCACGCCGAGGCGCTCGAGTACTGCCGCGGCCTCACCGTCTCCCACTACGAAAACTTCTCCGTCCTCTCGGCTCTCGTCCCACTCGAGCTCCGAGACGACTTCGCCGCCGTCTACGCCTTCTGCCGCTGGGCCGACGACCTGGGCGACGAAACCGGCCAAGACGAAGCCGCCCGCACGCGTTCGCTCACCCTCCTCGCCTGGTGGGGCGATCAAACCCGCGGCTGCTGGGCTGGCTCGGCCACACACCCCGTCTTCGTCGCGCTCGCCCACACCGCCTCCACCCGCGGCCTGCCCATCCAGCCGTTCCTCGACCTGATCGATGCCTTCGAGCAGGACCAGCGCCTCCGCCACTACGAACGTTGGGACCAGCTTCTCGACTACTGCCGCCGCTCGGCCAACCCCGTGGGCCGCATCGTCCTGCACCTGGGCGGCTACCCCGATTCGCCTGCCAACGCCGATCGCTACCGCATGTCCGACGCCACATGCACAGCCCTTCAACTCACTAACTTCTGGCAAGACGTTCGCCGCGACCTGCTCGAACGCGACCGGGTCTACCTCCCATCTCATGAGTTCGGCCACGGCCCCGACCAGCTCCGCGCCTGGCTCGACCGGGCTTACGACCCCGCCGCCCGCGTTCCGTTCATCCGCGGCATGCGGCCGCTGACCGAGATGACGCGGGAACTCTTCGATCAAGGGGCGGGCTTGCCTCAGGCACTCGACGCCCGAATCGGACCGCTCGTCGGCCTCTTCGGCACCGGCGGCCGCGCCGTACTGCGGAGCGTCGAACGCATGGGCGGAGCCACGCTCTGGGCCCGGCCCCGCCTTGGCAAGTCGACCAAGGCCCTCCTGGTCGCCCGCGCGTTTCTCGCGGCTCGGCTTGGCCTACGCCTCTAGCCCCGGTACGCTCTCCCCAGCGGGATGACCTCTTTCACCTCCCAAGTCGGGCTCGAACTCGCACCCTCGCGTGCCACCCTGCCCACCCTCGTGGGCGTGGACGCCGCTCGGCTGGCCGACGCGTACGCCCAATGCCGCGCCATCACCCGCCGCGCCGCCCGCAACTTCTACTACGGCCTCCGCCTAACGCCCGAGCCGCGCCGCTCCGCCGTCTACTCCATCTACGCCTGGATGCGCTCCGCCGACGACCAGGTCGACGCCCCCGGCTCCGTCGAAGAACGCTCCCGCCGTCTCGCAGACCTCGCTTCCACCACCGACCTCGCCCTGGCCGGCGACCCCGATATCGCCTCGCGCGGGCCGTTCTGGATCGCCTTTGCCGCGACCATGGCCAGCTTCCCCATCGACCCCGCCCACATCCGCGACATGCTCAAAGGGCTGGGTGAAGACCTCGATCATCACGGCTATGCCACCCGCGACGAACTCGAAGGCTATTGCTACCGCGTCGCCTCGACCGTCGGGCTCACCTGCATCGCGATCTGGGGCCTCCGCAACGGGGCCGACCCCGCCCTCGCCAAACGTCTGGCGATCGCCCGCGGCCAAGCCTTCCAGCTCACCAACATCCTCCGCGATGTGGGCCAGGATTACGACGACCTTCCTCGCCGCGTCTACATCCCCACCGCCGACCTCGACCGCCACGGCCTTAACGCCGCCGACCTGCGCCAATGGCGCGACGACGCCCGCTGCAACGCCCTCGTCTCCGAGATGGCCGCCCGCGCCGCGGACTTTTATCGCCAGTCGGCCTCGCTCGAATCGCTCATCGATCCCGAATGCGCCCCCGCCCTCTGGGGTATGACACGGATCTACCGCGGCCTCCTCGAGATCATCGAAGCCGAGCCCGCCCGCGTCGTCGGCCCCGCTCGCATCCGGCTCTCCTCCGCCCGCAAGGGGCTCATCGCCCTGGGGGCCCTGCTCCGCAAACGCACCGGCTCCTGGGCCTGATCGCCCACTCCCCCCGAACTGCATCGGCCGACCGATCCCCGGCGAAGTCGCGCTCGTCGCCGACGCCGACGGAGCGAATGATCGACTGTGCTGACCGCCGCTGACCATCCCGCCGCCCCCACCCGCGGCGGCCCGCTTGGGGCCCACGGCTCCAAGCCCCGCGTGCTCATCGTCGGCGGCGGCATCGCCGGCATCGCCGCCGCACTCCGCCTCGCCGAGTCTGGCGTCCCCGTCACGCTCCTCGAAACCCGCAAGAAGCTCGGCGGCCGCGCCACCTCCTTTGTCGACCCCCGAAGCGGCGAGACCATCGACAACTGCCAGCATGTTGCCCTCGCCTGCTGCACCAACTTCATCGACCTGCTCCACCGCCTCGGCGCCGCCGACCGCATCCGCTGGGACCGCGAGCAATACTGGGTCCAACCCGGCGGCCAAGTCTCGATCATCGAGCCTTCGACCTTCGCCGCCCCGCTTCACTTCACCCGAAGCCTCCTCGACGCCACGTTTCTGACCCGCCTCGAACTCGCCGCCCTCGGCCTGGCCGCCCCCGCCGTCCTCCGCGCCAACCGGGCCGACTGGACAACCCGCACCTTCGCCCAGTTCCTCCGCACCTGCGGCCAGCCTCGCAGCCTCATCGACAAGTTCTGGGCCGCCGTTGTCGTGAGTGCCTGCAATCTCAGCGTCGATCGCGTGTCCGCAGCCTCCGCCCTCAAGGTCTTCCAAGACGGCTTCTTCGCCAACGCCGACGCCGCCACCATCGGCATCTCCACCGTCCCCCTCATCGAGCTCTACGACCGCGCCGTATCACTCATCGCCCAAGCCGGCGGCCAAGTCCGCCTCGGCACCGGCGTCGAACGCCTCGACGCCCACTCCATCACCACCACCGCCGGCGAACGCCTCAACGCCGACCGCGTCATCTGTGCCCTGCCGCCAGAGCGCGCCGCCAGCGTCATCGACCCCGCCCTCTTCGCCGCCGATCCGCGCTTCCGCGGCCTCGCTCAGATCGAGCACAGCCCGATCCTGGGCGTTCACCTCGAGTTCGATCGCCCGGTGCTGCCCTTCAAGCACGCCGTGCTTGTGAACGCTGGCACCCAGTGGCTCTTCCGCAAAGATGCCGACGGTCGCGTCGTCCACGCCGTCATCAGCGGGGCCGACGAGTGGATGCACCTCGACGAGTCAGCCATCGCCGCCCGCGTCGTCGCCGACATCCGCGAATATTTCCCATCTACAGTCAACGCCCGCCTCCTCCGCGCCCGCAGCGTCAAGGAAAAGCGGGCTACCTTCGCCCCGACTCCAGCCGTCGAAGCCCTCCGCCCCGCCACCACCGGCCCCTCCGGTCTAATCCTCGCCGGCTGCTACACCGCTACCGACTGGCCCGCCACTATGGAAGGCGCCACCCGCTCCGGCTACGCCGCCGCCGCCGCCGTGCTCGGCCTCTCGACTGCTTCGGTCCTCGTCCCCGACATGCAAGCCTCTAAACTCGCTCTCGCCCTCGGCCTCCGCCGCACCGACCTCAGTTCGCTCAACTCATTCGCCCCACTGGAACAGCCATGCTAAAACCTGCCGCGATGGTGCCCGCCGTGCTGACGTTCTTGCTCGCAGGCTCCTCTTTGCTGCTCGCCGTCACGGCCCAACCCGCCGTCGCCCCGCCCAGGCCCTCGGCCACCGCGCCCAGCGCCGCCCCCTCGGCCATCGATCGCCCCGCTGGCATCCGCCGCTTCGGACTTGAGGAGCCCATTGCCAAGCCCGCAGGCGCCATCCGCCTCGCTACGTACAACATCGAAAACTTCTTCTCCAAAGCCGGCGAGTTCCCCGAAGTCACCGGTGCCCAGCCCCCCGCTCACCTCAGCGGCGACGGCCAAGACCGCGTCGCCCAGCCCATCAAGCCCCGCGCCGAAGCCCAGAACGTGGCCGACACCATCCGCAGGGTCGACGCCGACGTCATCGCCCTTCAGGAAGTCGGCTCCAAAGAAGACCTCCTCGCCTTCCGCGATCAGTTCCTCAAAGGCCTCGGCTACGACCACGTCTCCTCCATCGACGCCGGCGACGGCCGGGGCATCGAGCAATCCGTCCTCTCCCGTTTCCCCATCTCGAACGAATCCAACTGGCCCAAGAAGTCCCTCGAAGGCCAGCACCCCGACCGCTGGGGCCGCGACGCCAATGAGAACGCCGGGAAGCCCATTGCCTTCGCCCGCTCCCCGCTCCGCGTCACCATCGACCTCCCCGCCGCCGACGGCAAGACCACTCCGCTCACCCTCTTCGTGATCCACCACAAGTCCGGCGGCCCCGGCGGCTACTGGCGCGAAGCCGAGGCTCAAGGCGTCGCCGAACTCGCCACCGAGTTCTCTAAAGACCACCCGGGCCAACCCGTCGCCATCCTCGGCGACTTCAACTGCCGCCCCGGCGACCGCCCCATGTCCATTTATCAGCAAGCCGGTTGGAGCGATACCTTCGAGGACCGCAACGAGCAGGACCCACGTTGGATCACGCACACCTCGGGCCGTTCCATCGATTGCATCCTCGCCAACGACGCCCTCAAGGACGCCGTGGTCAAGGACACCCGCTTCATCCTCGGCACACCCACCCGCGCCGAAGGCGTCGACTGGCGTAACACCCCCAACCCCACCGGCTGGGCCAGCGATCACTACCCCGTCGTCATCGACCTCAAGTTCGCCAATTAAGCGCCGCCCTCACGGCCCAACAAACTCCACCGTCGCTGGAAGGCGCTCGATGAGCACCCGACCCTGATCGTCCAACTTTACGGGGCGACCATCGACCGTCGCGCTCCCGGCTGGCCCTTCGCGGCCCTCGCGCATCGGATTGCACACCCGCATCGGCACGGCTCGCCCCGTGGCCGCGTCGCCGCTGAGCTTCACCGTCGTCTTCCCGTCCGCGTGCGTCACGTTGCACGACAGCCGCCCCGCGACGGTCGCCGCGCCATCGAATCCCAGCCCGCTCTCGCCAGCCTCCAGCACCCACGCCCTCGGCACACCCGCCAGCAGCACCAACTCCATCCCACTGCCGCCCGCCACTTCCTGCTCGTACGCGAATAGCGACCGGAACGAGTTGAGATAATCAGACCCCACCCACGTGTGCGGCATATCCCCGATGAACTTGGGCGTCCTCTCCACCTTCCACACGATCTCGCCCCACTGGTTCCACGCCGCGGGTCGCACGTCCTTCAAGAAGAACGCCATCACTTCGTGGGCTCTGGCCTTCTCTCCCAGCCGAACCATCGCCCCCGTCACTCGATGCTCGTACGGCGTGTACTCGTTCCACACCATCGCCGGGTCGTCGCGCCGCCTCTGGAACCAAGCCCAATAGCGATCAAACGTGTTTCGCACAGCCTTCTGCGGTAAATGGACCGCTTCTCCCGTGGGCCATAGTGCCACGGTCGTCGACGTCGCATCAAAGTCGCCAAGCTCCACGCAGCCCGGCAGATAGTCAATTCCGTGCGCGGCCTGGGTCATCGCGATCGACGCCGCGAAGTCCTTGCGGAACTCTAAGAGCGACTTCTCCCACGCCGCGGCCTGCGCCGTCTCGCCCAGCTCGCGCGCGATGTACACCGCCTCCTTGTACCCCAGCAGCCCAAAGAGATCATCCCAATACGAGTGCATGGGCTTGGCCGAGTATCCCTCGTGCGAGATCGACTCCGGGAACAGTCCGTAGAACGCGTGCGCGTTCACCGCCGGCTTGCCCGGTTCCTGCCTCGTCACCGTCGTCCCCTTGGCAAACTCCGCCGTCTTCCGCTCCGCCCGTAGTGAATCCATGTACGCCACGGCCTTCCGCACCCGCTCCCACTGCGCACGCAAAAACTCGCGGTCGGGCCGATAGCGGTGGTAGTTGGCGATCGCGAAGATCAACTGCCCGTGGCTGTCATGCTCCGCCACCGGGTCGGGCCCGCGCTTGTCCACCACGCACGGCACCTTGCCCGACTCAAACTGATTGGGCGCGAACCACTCGATCCACTGCCGCACCTCGTCGCTGAGCCCAAACTCCAAAAGCGCCGCCGAGGTCATCGACCCATCCCGCGCCCACGACCGCTCGTACGAGCGCGATCCAGGCTGGATCGCCGGCCCATCGCGGTTGATCAGGATGTACGCCAGCGTCGTCCGCGCGATGTCCCACATCCGCGCCGCCGATCCCGGCAGGCGGAACGTCACGCGATTGAGCCGCTCCGTCCAATACGCCCGCGTCTGCGCGAGCAGTTCCTCCGCCTGGGCCAAGTCCTTGGGCACCACGCCCGACCCCCCCGACGGCCCGCTCGGCGACGCCATCACCACCGTCATCGTTTCGCCCGGCCCCAAGTCAAACGCATACCTCGCCGCCGCCGACGCCAATCCGAGCGGGTCATCCGCCGACTCCGTCGCGAAGACCTGCCCAAGCGCCATCAGCGTCGAGACTTCACCCTCGTCAAACCGCCCCGCGCCAAACGCCTCCGGCTCGGGCAACAGACGCAGCGTGAACTGGCCGCCGCCACCTGCTTCAATCTTCACACCATCGCTCCCGCGAACGATCCGATCCAGCACGCCCACGCCCCCGGGGTTGGTCAGAAACTGCCACGGCGGGTTCACCTGGAACGGCCGCAAAGCCAGAAACAACGCCCCGACCGCCCGCTCACCGCGCGCATTCTTCAACTGGTAGCGCGCCAGCAGCGTCGAACCGCCCGGCTCGCCAGAGGCAAACGCCGTCACCTTCAGCTCAAGCCCATCCGCCACTCGTGTGACGGTGGGGATCGGCAAATAGCCCTGCTCCAGCGATTGGCTCGTTTGACCCTCCGCCCACGTCAGCAGCTTCCCCTCGCTATACACAAAGGGCTCCACCGACGCCGATCGCCGCTCCAGCTCCAGCGCCCCATCCTCGCTTAGCAGCCCCTCGCGGTCATCGCCGTTGACCCCGACGATCGTCCAATACGACTGCTCCCGCGACCACATCCTTGGGAACCGCCCCCGCGGCGCTTCCGCGGCCAGCGCGTGATACATCTCGTTGGGCGACGAGCCAAAGGGAAGTTCCCGCACCTTGATGTTGCGCACCCCCACGCCGCGCCCCGCCTCCGCCGGCGTCATCGTCAGCCGCACAAACCGCGCCTCGGCGTCCGTCATCGCCACCTGATTCACATCAAACGCCGTCCACACTCCCCCCACCCCGCCCCGCACCGCTTGCCACGCGCGTCCATCGTCCGATACCTCGACATCGAAAAATTTCGTCGGCGCTTCTTGATCCCATTCGATGCTCAAGCCGCCAAACTCCCGGTTGCTCCCAAAGTCCAGCGTGATCGCCGGTAGCATCTCCGCAGCCGTGGGCCCACTCCGCCACGCGATCTTCGCGTTCGGATCAAGCACGCTCGCCGCCGCCGTCCCGTCTAGCGAGACATTCGCGCTCGCCACCGGCGTCCCCGCATACTCCGTCGGCGCAGGCAGCTCGCGGAATGTCAGGTCGTCGAAGTACACCGATCCTTTCCCACCCGCGTGCGACGCGACCACCAACTCGAGCTTCCTGAGTTGCTTGAGCGGTGCCCCGGCCGACGGACCCCATGCGAACTCCAAGTGCCGCCGCTTGTTCACCAATCGACGCCACTCATTGGGGAACCGATACGCCCGGCGGTTCACCCACCACACGCTCGTTTCCTCCTCATCGAGCAGCTTGAACTCCAGGTTGTTCTCCGGCGTCCCTGGCCCACCCCGCACGCTGAACGCAAACTCGTAGTTCTCCGGCAACGCCATCGGCACCGCCCGCTGCACGATCACGAACCCCCCGCCGCGCACAAACTCAAAGTCCAGCCGCATGCAGGGCGACCCGTCCGGGCCCACATCGGGCACAATCTCGCCCTTCACTCCGTCCGACGGCAACACCGTCCACAGCGTCAGGTCATCAAACCGGTCGGCCACAAAAGGCCCCCGAGCCTGACCCGCGGCCGTCGAGCCCCATAACACCAAGCCCAGTAATCCGATGATGTAAGCGATTGCAGTTCGCATGCTCTCAGTATACACTTACCCGGAGCAACCTTCCCCGGTTTTGGTACCACACGACCCCATGGCGCGGGTACGTTAAAAGGGTATGAACATGATCCGTGCGATGCACCCCTCCAAGGCCGTGCTGGCCCTCCTCGCGCTCACCGTTGCTTCAGCGACCGCCGCGCCCGTATCCACGCCGCTCACCGCCGTCGGCACCGGCCCGCGCGAGGCCCTCGCCTCCGCCCCCCTCTCCGGCCTCAGCGCCGCCGCCGACCTCGCCACCGACCAGGTCACCATCATCGACATCCGCGGCTCTGTCACCCGCACCATCACCCGAGCCGAGATCCAAGCCCTCGTCCCCTGGATGTCCCTCGGCCCCGTCGGCGATGGCCCCAGCGCCCTCGCCTTCTCTGATTCGGGCCGCCTCCTTTTCATCGCCGTCCACGACGCCGCCACGCCCGCCGACCCCCCCCCCCACGACGGCCTCGCCTCCGACGCCATCCTCCGCTTCGACACGCAAACCAACCAGCTCACCCGCTTCACCCGCCTCGAACTCTCCCCGCTCGACTCTCCCGGCCCCGGCAGCGCCCTGCTCCACTTCCGCGGCCGCCTCTACGCCGGGGCCATCGGCCAACTCCGCGTCTACCGCGCCCTCGCCAACGACACCGCCCAGACCAACCCCCTCTTTAGCGTCTCCACACCCACCACACCCGTCGGCCTCGCCGTTGATCGCGCCGCCGGCAACCTCTTCACCTCTTGGAACGGCACCCTCTCTCGCGCGTCGATCACCGCCGCCAACAGCCTCGCCTTCACCACCATCGGCTCCCTTCCCAGCGCCACCAGCCTCGCCTTCTCCGACCACTTCGGGGGCTCCGGCCAAGCTGGCCTCTACGTCCTCGTCTCTTCCTCCGCCGCCACCACGTCACCCATCCGCTTCCTCAGCCCATCGATGGCCCTGGGCCAAGTCGCCTTCAACCCCTCGACCTATACCACCCTCACCGGCCCCGCGCGCAGCCTCACCGCCACCGGCGACGGCTCACTCCTCATCGCCAACGATACCCAAACGCAGCGTCTCCGCGACAACGCCGACACCCGCCTGGGCTTCGAAGCCTTCATCGCCGACGAGTTCAACCAAGTCGTCACCTTCGGCCGCCGTCTCATCTCCCCCGACGGCGAGCCTGCCGGCTGGGTCATCGACGCCGACGTGCAGCAAGGCGGGACGCGCTTCCACCCTGCTACCCCCGACGCCGCCTGCTGGACCATCTTGCTCCTGCTCGCCAGCGACCGCGTCAACGCCGACCCGCTCGCGCAGTCGCAGGTCCGCACTGTCCTGCAGCGCTACGCCGGCCGTTCGCCCGACCTCATCGTCCCCTCCCGCACCGCCGACGGCATCTTCCGCCATTGGATCGGCCCCACCAACGGCCAAGCCAAAGCCGGCTGGGATCCCGAGTTTGCCACTCTGAGCACGATGAAGATCGTCCTCGCCGCCGCCCGCGCCGCCGCGTATTACCCAAGCGACGCCGAGATCCAGGCCTCCGCCAGAGCCATCATCTGCAACGTCCGCAACCTCGGCAGCTACTTCCGTCAGTCCGACGGTGCCGCCTACTTCAAAGGCCTCGCCGCCGGCGGACCGGATCTGGGCTCCCCCGGCGGCGGCTGGAACGAAGCCGTCATCCTCGCCGAACAAGCCGGGGTCTACGGCGGGCTCAACGGTGCCGTTGCCACCAGCCGCTGGCTCACCCGCTCGCAATGGGCGAGCGCCTCCAACGTCTCGGGCCGCACCACCACCACCAACTCCCCGGGGCAGTTCCTCCCCGCCTTCATCCCGCACTACGCCAACCTCGCCATCGCCTACTACCGCGGCGATCCCGCCTGGCAGACCAACATGGTCAACACCCGACTCTCCCATATGGCCTGGACCGACGACAACGGCCCGCGGTGGAACACCGTCTTCGCCGCTGGCACCACCAAGCCGGAGTGGGGGGGCTACCGCGCCGACTCCATCACCGACCAGGTCGGCTCCATGGCCACCTTCCCCTCCCTCCTCGCTTTCGCCGGCATGCCCGGCGGCGACGTCAACTCCGCCGCCGGCGCGTACCACGCATACCGCACCGGCGCCCGCCAAACCTTCGCGCGAGGCGCCAGCATCCTCTATCGCCGCTCGTCTGTCGACCCATCCTACTTCCCCAACTCCGCCGGCCTCCCCGACGTCGCCCTCGGCGGCCTCGGCCTCGCCGAGCTCCTCAGCCCCGGCCTCATCGACTCGGTTCTCACAGGCATCTACCCCACTTGCTCCACCTGCCCCGTCGACTTTAACGCCGACACCTTCCTCAATCAGGAAGACCTCTCCGCCTTCCTCACCGCCTTCCTCACCGAACCCACCCCCGCCGGCCCCGGCGGCCTCGCCGTCGGTGCCTGCCGCGGCGAACCGTCCCTCTACGGCGTCTTCGGCTACCAAACCGACTACAACCGCGACTGCACGGCCAACCAGGAAGACCTCTCCGGCTACATCACCGAATACCTGCTCCAAGCCGAAGACCCCGCAGGGTGCGTGCCGGGGTGATCCCTGTCGCCCCCCCGCCCGGACGCCGCTCACTTCTATAGCGAATCGCCGTCTCCGGTCGATGCTTCCTACATGACCCCCTTCAGCGAACCCGCGCTCATCCTCACTGACGGCGGCCTCGCCGGGCTCCTTGCCTGCTTCATCGAGGGGGTCTGCCGCTCCGCTGGCCGGGTCGCCCCGACCCCCCCGACTTCGCGATCCGCCCAGGCGCCCCCGACCTCGGCGCCACTTTCCAAAACCACGCTTTGCCTGGCCCTGCCGCCACACTTGGAGCCCCAGCGGACCCAGCGTTTGGCCGCCGCTCGCCACGCCGCCGAGATCACGCACCTCGCCGAAGTAATCGAGATCAGCCCTGTCCCCTTCGAACATGACACCAAGCTCCGCGAGCAGGGCCTGGGCGAGTCCGCCCTCCTGATGGCCGCTGGTTCCGAGGCCCTCCGCCGCGGCCTCGCCCGCGTCGTCTGGCCCGTTCAGGTCGGCGGCCCCGGCGGCGACGGCCACCAGGGGAGTGGGGGGGCGGGCCAGCACCTCGATTCCATCGCCGACGCCTTCGACCGCGCCATGGTCTGCGCCCGCCTCCTCTCCATCGATGCCGGCCCCGACGGCCTCGCCATCCAGACCCCCTTCGTCGACTTCACCGACGCCCAACTCGCCGACCTCGCCGCCGACCTTGATCTACCGATTGAAGCGGCCTATTTCGACCCCTCCGAGGACGAGCAGCGCCGCTGGTCCGCCGCCCTCGGCCTCGCCGGCCTGGCCATGCCCGCCCCCGGCTCGCTCGTCCAGGTCGTCCGCCCCGACGCCCGCCGACTCCGCGCCATGTAGCGGCGCAAAACGCGGCAATACCATTCGGCGTCTCATCCGAGGATTGCTGAACCATGCCCGCCTTCGTCGTCCAAAAATTCGGCGGCTCCTCCGTGGCCGACGCCGCCAAAATGCGGGCCTGTGCTCAGCGCGTCATCGATGAACGCCGCCTCGGCCATTGCGTCGTCGTCGTCGTCTCCGCCATGGGTGACTCCACAGACGACCTGCTCACCCTCACCGGCACCATCGCCCCCGGCCTCATCCACGACCGCCGCGAGCTCGACCAACTTCTCGCCACCGGCGAGCAAGTTTCCATCGCCATGATGGCCATGGTCCTCCAATCCATGGGCATCCCCGCCCAGAGCCTCACCGGTGCCCAGGCCGCCATCCGCACCGACGCCTCCTTCGGCCGGGCCTCGATCCTCGCCATCGACACCACCCGCCTCCGCGCCCTCGCCGACGCCGGCACCGTGGCGGTCGTCGCCGGCTTCCAGGGCCTCACCGATCACGGCGAGATCACCACCCTCGGCCGCGGCGGCTCCGACACCACCGCCGTCGCGCTCGCCGGGGCCCTCCGCCAGGCCGGGCTCGAAGCCTCCTGCGACATCTACAAAGACGTTGACGGTGTCTTCACCGCCGACCCCCGCCTCGTCCCCTCCGCCCGCCGCCGCGAGGTCGTCACCTACGATGAAATGCTCGAGGCCGCCGCCCTCGGGGCCCAGGTCATCCACCCCCGGGCCGTCGAACTCGCCAAGACGTTCGCCGTCCCCCTCCGTGTCCTCCACAGCCACCGCCCCGGCATCGGCACCCGCGTGCTCCCGGAAGACCCCAACATGGAAAGCCGCGTCGTCTCCAGCGTCGTCGTGAAGAAGAACGTCGGCCGCGTCTCCATCCGCGGCGTCGCCAACCGCCCCGGCATCCAGTCCGCCGTCTTCGGCCCCATCGCCGCCGCCGGCATCAGCATCGACGACATCATCCAGGAAGACGACGGCCCCGGCACCATCAACCTCACCTTCACCTGCGACCGCAAAGACCTGCCCGAGATCACCCCCATCGTCCACAAGGCCGCCAAAACTCTCGCCAGCGACTCCGGCGGTCCCCAAGCCGTCCGCACCGACACCGACCTCTGCACGGTTTCAGTCGTCGGCGCTGGCATGCGCACCAGCCCCGGCGTCGCTTCCATGCTCTTTGACGCTCTGGCCGCCGAGAAGATCGCCGTCGAGAACATCACCACCAGCGAGATCCGCATCTCCTGCGTGATGAAGGAAGCCGAAGCCGAACGCGCCGCCCGCGCCATCCATTACGCCTTCGGCCTGCACGATGCCTCCGCCGAACACAGCTGCCGCGTCGAGCTCAAGGCCATCGCCCGCGTCCCGGCCTAACACTTTGTGAGCGCGGCAGTCGCGACCCCCACGGCCCTGCACCCCCGGGCCCGCCGCACACGCCGCACCCTACCATCCGCCCCTATGGCCCTCACCCCCATCGTCGCGCACCGTGGCTCGGTAACCCGTTGGTCGCAGTCGCTCATCCCCACCCTCCGCGAAGCCCCCGCCGAGGCCGAGTGCCCCTCGCACGTCCTCCTCCTCCGCGCCGGCTTCATCCGCAAGCTCGGCGCCGGGATCTACGACTACCTGCCCCTCGCCTGGCGCACGCTCCGCAAGGTCCAACAGATCGTTCGCGAAGAGATGGACGCCACCGGCGCTCAGGAAATATCGCTCCCGATCCTCGTCCCCATCGAGCTCTACGCCGGCACGAGACGAGACCGCGACTACGGCGACCTCCTCTTTAAACTCTCCGACCGCAAGGGCGCCCTCACCGCCCTGGGCCCCACCCACGAAGAGTCCGTCACCGAAGCCGTGGCCGGCTCCGTAAGCAGCTATAAGCAGCTCCCGCTCAGCCTTTATCAGATCACCAACAAGTTCCGCGATGAAGCCCGCCCCCGCTCCGGCCTCCTCCGCGGCCGCGAGTTCATCATGAAAGACGCTTACTCGTTCCACGCCACCGTGGACGGAGTGGGGGGGCTCAACGAAACCTACGACAAGATGTTTACCGCCTACTCCAACACCTTCCGCCGCTGCGGCCTCTCCTTCACCGCCGTCGAAGCCGAGTCCGGCCCCATCGGCGGCTCCGCCTCGCACGAGTTCATGGTCAACGCCGACTCCGGCGAAGACACCATCCTCAAGTGCCCCGCCACCGGCTACGCCGCCAACGTCGAAAAATGCGAGATCGGCACACGCCCCCACGGCACCTTCCAAGAACCACCTTCCGGCGAACTCACGGAAATCCACACCCCCAACCTCCCGGGCATCCACGAAGTCGGCAAGTTCATCAAGGTCAAACCCGACCGCATGCTCAAAACCATCGTCTTCCAAGTGAACTCGTCCTCCGAGTCCCCCGTCTCCGAGCCCCCTCCCTCGGAGCCCCCGGCTCCAGCCGGGGATTCGACGTCCCTGGCCTCCCCCCCCATCCGCTGGATCCTCGCCGTCGTCCGAGGCGACCACGAAGTCAACGAGGGCAAGGTCCGGATCGTCTCGGGCCTCAAGGTCACGCTCGCCGACGAGAAGGCCGCCCGCGCCGCCGGTTTCGCGATTGGATACGTTTCGCCGCGTTCGGTCAACACGGTCCCCAACACGCTCTTGCTCATCGACGCCGACGCTTCGCTGGGCGGGTTCTGGGCCAGCGGCGCCGACAAGCCCGACTACCACGTCAAGCACTTCAACTGGCGCCGCGAGGTCGGCTCGAAACTCGACGAGCCTCGTTATGTTAAACTCGGCGACCTCCGCAACGCCCGCGAAGGCGACCCCTCGCCCCGCGACCCCGGTGCCAAGCTCGTCACCGCCCGCGGGATCGAAGTCGGCCACATCTTCAAACTCGGCACCAAATACTCCGACGCCATGGGCTTCAAAGTCCACAGCGCCCAGCAACAGCAGCAGCCCGTCATCATGGGCTGCTACGGCATCGGCGTCTCCCGGACCATGGCCGCCTCCGTCGAACAAAACCACGACGCCAACGGCATCATCTGGCCCATGCCCATCGCGCCCTACCACGTCCTCATCACCCTCATGAAGCCCGAAGCCCCCGAACATCAGGCCGCCGCCAAACAACTCGCCGACGAACTCTCCTCCGCCGGCATCGACGTCCTCATCGACGACCGCGACGAACGCCCCGGCGTCAAGTTCAAAGACGCCGACCTCGTCGGCATCCCCATCCGCATCACCATCGGCGACAAAGCCCTCGCCGAGAAGTCCGTTGAATACAAACTCCGCAAGGGCGATGACAAAGGCTCCCTCGTCCCCATCACCGAAGCCGCCCAACGTTGCCGCGACGCCATCGTGGCCGCCATGGCCTGACCGCCCGCTCCTGACCGCCCGCTCCTGATCCCTCGGTCTAGACCATGCCGCAGATCGTTCACGCCCACGCCGCCCCCCTCCTCGAATCCGCCCGCCGCCTTTTCGCCGAGTACGCCGCCAGCATCGCGAGAGTGGCCGCGTGCTCGCTCGAGCACCAGGGCTTCGACGCCGAACTCGCCACCCTCCCCGGGCTCTACGCCCCGCCCACCGGCTGCATGCTCCTCGCGATCCACTCGTCCGCGCCCGATTCCCACGCCCTCTACACCGAGCCACCCGACCACACCATCCTCGGCTGCATCGCCCTCCGCCCGCTCCCCAAGCTCGGCCCCGCCGTCTGCGAAATGAAACGCATGTACGTCCGCCCTGCCGCCCGCCGCCTGGGCCTGGGCATAGCCCTCGGCGACCGCCTCATCGCCGAAGCTCGCGCCGCCGGCTACAAGCTCATGAAGCTTGACACCTCCGACACCATGCTCCCCGCCATCGCCCTCTATCGCTCCCTCGGCTTCGTCGAATGCCCGCGCTACAACGACGACCCGATGACCGACACCGTCTGGCTCGACAAGCCGCTCTGATGCAAAACACCGATCCTTGCCCGTGCGTCTTCGAGACCCCCATGTTCCGCATCGGTTCTTATCTCTCTCTCTGCCCCCCGCGCAAGCTGCAACCCGCCGCGGTCACGGCGTGAATCAACTGCGCCCCCACGGGTTGATCCCAAAATCCTTCTCAACCCCGTCTCCCCAGCCGCTTCTCTCCACCCCAGCTCTTCGGCCGATCCTGTTTAACATAACATACATTATCGGACCTTGGACTGACCCGCGACTTTGCAGTGGGGGAGCCAAATCACAGCCCTTGCAAGGCCCGGCCCGGACCATCCAAGCCTTGTCCGGACCATCCAGGCCACGCACACCGCCATTCAAAACGCCTTCAACTCGCCCGTCAGCGGCTCCACCAGATCCTTCGCCGTC
>Ga0105049_10001717_pt1 | contig 25794 bp, 17 predicted proteins | sample MAT06_FD_78087 | JGI IMG/M metagenome (GOLD analysis project Ga0105049, IMG submission 78087) | Freshwater microbial communities from Lake Fryxell liftoff mats and glacier meltwater in Antarctica - MAT-06 | ecosystem: Environmental > Aquatic > Freshwater > Ice > Liftoff microbial mat | place... | reverse complement strand
GGCGAAAATGACAGGGTTCCCGGAGGCACCACCGGTAGCATTGACAACAAACGGCGCGGCGGTGCTCAATACCGAGGCGGCAGGGTTGAAGGCGATGGTTTGGATGCCAAGGTTGATGGTGATCGATTGCGTGACTGGCGCTGCCGCCGCAAAGCTAGCGTTACCCACTTGATTGGCGGCAACAGTACAAATGCCCGCACTGAGGATCGTCACGGTGCGGCCGCCTACACTGCAGACCGTGGTGGTGACGGGCACGCTGAAGGCAACCGTCAAGCCTGAGTTAGCGGTGGCGCTAACATTGAAGGTTGCGGCATTGGCGAAGGCAACCGGCCCAGGATTGATGCCGAAGGTTATGCTTTGGGCGGCTTGAATGGCTGGCGTGACGGTCAGGCTACGCTCGACCCGTGCAGAAGTTGCGAAAACAGTATCGCCCGGCTGAATCACGGAAATACTGCACACGCCGGGGGCGAGTGCTATTAGGGTATTTCCAAAGACCGCGCAAATGCTGCTTGACGCTCCCAATACTTCAATAACCACCGGCGCGCCTGACGAGGATGTTGCATTCAAGGTTAATGACGCACCGGCAGCGAGATCCGCTGGCTGCGGGAGTGTCACTGTTTGCGCCGTGGTGCCACGCTTAAAGTTTAGTATTACGGTGCAGTCGCCGGTTCTGCCGCGTGGGGTATTGAATTCGACTCTGGCACCGATGCTCGCGTAGGTTACGGTCGCACCTGCGCCACAAGTACCGCCGGGGGCCAGCTCAACCGCGTGGGTATTAATCGGGAAGGCAATGATGGCCGCAAATGAATTTGCGTCGCCATTTCGCACTGCCGTCTGCGGCGGGTTGATTTGACCGAATTCTTCACCTTCGCCAATAGTGGACGTCACCACATGATGATTTGCCGGTATCGCTTGAAAGCGTGCGTTAAAGGTACACGGCGCGGTGACGCTAGTGATTCTATAGACCGTACCGTTGAGTCTGCCTGTGCAAGTGCCGGTAGGGTTTATCAAGATAAATCCCGGATTTGGCGTGATGGTAAATGTTTGGCTAGCGCCATTGATCACCGACACCGTGCCGATAGGTGATATCGTGCCGCCCGCGCCCGCAGTAACGGTGATCGGTACACCAGCACCGGCTGAAACATCGAAGCGCACGTTGGTCGGCATTGCGGCATAGGTTGCCGATGAGCCGACTAGCCCAAGCTGGTCGCTACTATTGTCACCCCAGCATACCGCGCTGCCATTCACAGTAGCGCAGGTATGACTAAGCCCGCCACTGACGCTGCTAACGTTGCTGCCATCTGGGATAACGGTGAGCGGTGCCAGGCTCACATCGACCCTGCTGCCGTCGCCTAAAATGCCGAATCGCTCGCGCCCTTGCGCGTCGCTCGCGATATTGTTAATCACACGATTTGAGCCCCAGCAGCGCAGCCCGCCATTCACAATCGCACAAGCGTGGTTTGCACCTGCGGCCACATTGGTTGCGACAACTGTACCCGCCCCTGTTCCTGGTACACCAGCAATGGTCGTGACGGGTAGCGATTGCGCAGCAGTGGTGGTATCGCCCAATTGCCCAACGTTATTTTGCCCCCAACATTTCACGCTGCCATTGATAACCGCGCAGCTAAATCCTGCGCCGGCGGCAATGGCGGTGACACCACTGCCATCGGGCAATGTTTGCACTGGCGTGCTGATGCCAGTGCGGCTGGTTGTGCCGTTACCGAGCTCGCCGCTATTGTTGGCACCCCAGCAGCGAACGCCGCCATTGACCACTGCGCAGGCATGCGCCGCGCCAACGGCAATTGCGGTTGCGCCACTGGCGGCGGCTATAGTTTGTACCGCACTACTCGCACTAACCAAGGTGCCATTGCCTAGTTGCCCAAACCCGTTAGCACCCCAACATCTAACGCCACCAGCGACTACTGCACAGCCATTGCTTTCATTCGTTGCCACCGCAGTAGCACCTGAATTCGCGGCGATAGTTTGAAAAGGGATCGTGAAACTACCAGGCCCGGTATTACCAACCTGCCCTTGGTCACTAGCGCCAATACAGCTCACACCACCATTTCTAACGGCACAGCTAAAACCTTTGCCGGCGGCGACTTCCGTTGTACTCAACGATGAGTTGATAAATTGATTCGTGTCATTGCTTCCAATACAACGCACCGCACCATTGACCACCGCGCAAGTGTGATTGAAACCCGCCGCAATTTGGGTAATCGCAATGACCTCAACCGGGCTATTGCTGAATCGCTCAATGATGATGGGCGTTAAGGCGGTAATGTCACCAATACCCAATTGCCCCGCGCCAGACGCGCCGAAACATTGCAACCTGCCATTGCGCGTGGCGCACGTGTGCGATGCGCCCACACTGAGTAACGGTATGGTTACCGCATCGGTATAGACAAAGCCTGGAATAATTTGACGCCCGCCAGCATAGTTATCACCCCAGCAGCGTAGCCCAACACTAGAGCCGAAATTGGTAAAGGCGATACAAGTTTTGTTGCCCCCCGCGTTAACGGTAATGGCGCCGTTAGAAACGATCCCGGCGACAGGAATATTTGTTCCGCCAGGATGACCCTGGTTATCGCCCAGCTGACCCGCAAAATTGAGTCCCCAGCAAAATACTTCTGCATCCTGCACCGCACAGGTGTGCTGATCACCCGCCGCGATGGAGGTGACACCAGCGGTCATGCCACCGACGGTCCTGGTGCTCGCAACGCGCGTGGGGACTAATCTCGTCACCGTCGTGCCATCACCAAGCTGACCGACATCATTTTTACCCCAGCAGCGCGCCCCGCCATCAACCGCACAGGTGAAGTCTTTGCCGATCGCAATACTGCGCACACCCGTGATCGACACATCTACCGGCACGAGTGAATCGAGCGTATTGCCGCGACCAAACTCGCCAAACTGGTTATCACCCCAGCATTTTGCGGTGCCCGCCGCACCTGCATTTAATACCGCACAAGCATGATCTAAACCAGTGGCAACTTGCGTCACGCCGCTACCGGCAGCAATCGTTTGCGTGGGCGTGGTTGCACCAGTGGTGCTGCCATTACCCAGCAACGCGAAGCCGCCGATTTGCATAAAACCACCCCAACATTTGACACCACCCGCCACCACCGCACAGCTGTAATTAGGGCCAGATGACACCTGCGTAGCCCCGCTATTAAACGGAATAGTTTGTATCGGCACAAACGAGCTAGCGGTGGTGCCATTACCCAATTGCCCATGCGCATTAAGGCCCCAACACATAACGCCACCATCAATCACCACACAGGTATGCGCCGCCCCCACACCGATTGACACCAGATTACGCGGCACGCTCGTCCATTGCGAAAGCTGTATCGGCAACATAAGATTTGCCGTGCCCGCCGTATTCGTCGCGGTCACCGCAATATTGACGACGCGCCCCAAACCCGTCGGCGTGCCAGACAATTTCACCCGCCCGCCGCCCAAGTGGGTCGCGGTTAAGCCAGGCGGCACACCACTAAACGCAACCGTCGTCGGCGCGGGCGAGCCGCCAATCAAGGCGATGCCCTCAAACGGCTGATTAATTTGCGCCTCACTGACGATGGGCGTAACCAGTGTGGGCAGCGCTTGTGCAAATGCCAGCGGGGCAAATTGCAGCATCTGCACCAGCGCTGCTAGTAATAAAGCCATGCTAAATATGCCGGCTCGCCGATGATGTGATTCAGTTGAGAAAGTAGTCATATGCGCTCGATTAAAGATGTGACAAATGAAAGGGAACTGTGCGGTTATTCACGGCATTTTTTTATCCTGTTTTACGGACGACACCGGTAAAAACAGACTGCCTTACCCCTTCAAGCGGGAAATCAACGCAAATAGGCTCAAAATAAAAGTCGCCTATTAGCGGGTAGTTTGGGGACTTTTTGGCTGGAAAAGCCTGTCGATATTAGGGTTTATTTTTTGTTGTTTGTTGTGGGAGGGGACGCTTGGGATGTTTTTTTGTCGCGGTAGTGGCGTGGTGCGGATTTGATGCCTGTCCGATGGCGCTTCGGTTTAGGGAGCGTCGCTTTTCAAAAACAATCGCGGAAGAACTAACGCTAAGCTGGTGCGCGGACGAAATTCCGTGCCGCTATAGACTCCATTGCGTTAACTACACCCGTCAAAATTGACAGGGCGAGAGCGCTATCGACAGTGCAATAATGACAAATAAAAGGAGAACGTTATGTCATCACCAGCGATAAATTCAGCCGCAAAATCACTAGTCTAGAAACGGCAGTTGGACGGGTGTGAGTGTAGATTTTTCGGACTTCCTAGCAAGGCCTTATTTGGCAAACACGGACGCAGCAGGCCTTATCCTGCTAGGAGGAATAACTCGGATAGGGAGTTTGAAAAATGTGCAATCACACCCGTAGCGCACTTCACCAAATAGGTGAACGAGCTAAACCGCTAAACTCGTTTATTCACGAGCACTTTCAAGCAACTGAAGCGGTCAACTGCCATTTCTAGGATTAAGCGCTTAAGCAGAATAATAAACATGCGGCGGACATCGTTGCTGGTCTAACAGCGCATAATTTTTCACGAATTCGATGTCAAAAGAAAGGGCAGACAAATGGCTCAGAAATTACCGAACTACGCGCGCGTAGGTCACCGCAATCGCATGCAAGAGCTTCTGCAAAAGCCAACAGCATGCTGGCCCAACTGCCGCTCAATGAATTGCGTCAAGCACGAGAGCTTTCGCAAAAAATGCTTGCTGATGTACGACGTCTATCATCACACAGATGGATTACGCTGCTTTAACAGCTAAACACCTACCAACTAAGCAACCCAATTTTCCAATAACAATCCCGGTACCCGTTTGAATTCACTCATATTGTTGGTGATGAGCGTGAGACCCATACTGCGTGCGTGCGCGGCAATGTGTAAATCATTTAACCCGATGGGCTTACCCGATTTTTCAAGTTTGGCGCGAATGCTGCCGTAGTGCCATGCGGCTTTATCGTCATAGGGCAAGACTGTTAATCGAGAAATAAAGTCTTCAACCACCGCTGTGTTTTGTGCGATATTTGTACTCTTTTCGGCGTCATGAATTAGCTCAGCAAGTGTGATGGCCGATATTGCCATGTGCCCGTGATGCCGATTGAACACACTGAGCATCTCAATAGGGCGACGCTTAATAACGTAAATAACGATATTTGTATCGAGCAAATATTTCAGCACCGTGGCCTCTACAACGGTTCACGGTCTGGCTACGTTTGGCTTGCGCGGTTCGCCATAAAGTCTTTCGTCGGCAAGGAGAGATCGCCTTAAAAAAAGCTATCCCACTGAGAGGCAACTGGCGTGATGATGCGCTCATTTCCCACGACTCGCACCTCGACTTTTTTACTGATTCGGGGAAACGTACATCAGCAGGCAGCCTGACTGCCTGCCTGCCTGCGTGCGATTATTCGTAAATACAGTGCTTGTCGCCATTTTTTAATCCAATGGGGCGCGTAAAATTTTTGCGCCATACACTGACTATATACGCGCTTTTTTTCCTGTCAATGTTGATCAATGCATCATCCCACTCGGGTTAATTCCCCATGCTGCCCAAAACATTAAAAGGCTGGATCGTTGTTGGCCTCATCTTGGCGAGCTTCGTTTATTTTTTTCAGTCCCGCTCAGCCCAGAAGCGCATGGCGCGTACCGGGGAAGTGGCGGAAGTGCCGATACAGACGAATGCGAGCGCTGCCGATATTGAGTTTAATGGCTACACCGTAACGCGCGTGGCGCGCTACCAGATTCGGGCGAAAGTGTTATCGACGGAGCGGTATCGGTTTGGTCGTGAAGCTGATTTATCGCCGGTTGATCTAGCGCTTGGCTGGGGGCCGATGTCGGATGCGGCGACGATTGAAAAACTCAACATTAGCCAACGTAATCGCCGGTATTTTTTTAGCTGGGCAAAGACGCCGCCGATCAGTACCGACCTAATCGCAAAAACATCCGCCAATGCCCACATGATTCCGGCCAATGATGATGTCAAACGCAGCCTGCTGGATGTTAAGAAAGGAAGTATTGTTCGACTGCAAGGCTATCTAGTCAATGTCACGCACGCTGATGGTTGGGCATGGCGGACATCATTGAGTCGCGACGATGGCGGCGGCGGCTCGTGTGAATTGATGTGGGTGACTGAGGTTCAAGTTGAATAGCAGCGGTAGGGCAGGCAGCATCTTCACCAAGCCGATTTAACGTTTCAGTCTGAACGCGGTTGTTAAATAAAAGATATCGGCGATAAGCTTCGTCATCGGATGTTTATTTTGAAATGCGACAATGCATAGTCGAAAGCGAAGCGGGTTGTTTGTTAATAGAGTGATGTGCGCAGGAAATAGCTCACCTACCCGTTTGGTTCGCCACGTTTTAATATTTTAAGTTTTCGTCTTTCATCAGGCGCGGTATATTTATAACGTTGCTGTCGAACAAAAAACGGCAGGCAACAAGTCGTCGGCAACTTGGCAATTTTCAAAACAATCCACAACAAATACAGGGAGCAATCTTGAAAGCTGAACAAATTCTAAAACTACCGTCCATGCCCGCGGCGAGCCCAAGTTATCCAATGGGCCCATACCGATTCGTTAATCGCGAATATATGATCATCACCTATGAAACAGATAAAGATTTGCTGCGCGAGGCGGTGCCCGAGCCGCTTGAGCCTAACCCCGACGGCCATGTTCTCTATGAGTGGATTCGGATGCCGGACAGCTCTGGCTTTGGCGACTATTGCGAGAGCGGCGTGGTGATTCCCTGCCTATACAAAGGTGAGCCGATTAATTTCACCGCACAAATGTATTTGGATGACGAGCCACCGATTTCGGCTGGGCGTGAAATTTGGGGGTTTCCGAAAAAATTCGCACACCCGAAACTCGAAGTCTGCTCCGACACCTTAACCGGCACACTTAATTACGCAGGCCAAATGGTCGCGATGGGCACGATGGCGTTTAAGCATCAGGCATCGCCCGGCGGGGTGGAGGCGATGGCTAAGGCGATGACTAAAACCCAATGCAACTTAAAGATTATTCCTGACGTAGATGGCACTCCAAAAATTTGCCAGCTGGTGGCCTACAATTTAATTGACATCACCATCAAAGGTAGCTGGTTATCGCCCGCCAGACTGCACTTAATCCCGCATGTGAACGCGCCTGCGGCGGATCTGCCGATTAAGCGAATCGTCGGCGGCAAGCATTTTATTGGCGACTTGACGCTACCGCATGGCCGCGTGCTGCATGATTATTTGAAGTCATAGGGAGCAACCATTATGAAAATTAACGACGTTATCACCCTACCCTCAATGCCCTTACAAAGCCCCACCTTTCCGCGTGGGCCGTATAAGTTTTTTAACCGCGAATACCTCATCATCAATTACCGCACCGATCCTGATGCGATTCGCGAGCACTTGCCTGAACCACTGATGCCGGTTGGCGATACGGTGGCGGTGCAATGGCTTGACTTGCCTGATGGTGAAGGCTTCGGCGCTTATTCGGCAACGGCACAAGTTATTCCTTGCACGCTAGATGGATTGCCTTGTAATTTTGTGAGCCAAATGTATGTCGATAACTCGCCACCATTAGCCGCAGGCCGCGAAATTTGGGGCTACCCGATGAAATACGGCAAGGCCAAGCTAAACGTTATCGGCGACACCCTCACCGGCACACTTGATTACGCTGGCCAGCGCATTGCCAATGGCACCATGGTCTATAAGCATGATGCCGGGCAACAGCGCCTCGCGGGCACAAACCACACCTATGCAAAAGAAACCGAAATGTTGGCGCGCACGCAAATTACCTTAAAAGTAATTCCCGACATTGACGGCACACCGGCTATCGCACAATTAGTGGCGATCAATTTTGAAAATATTGTCGTTAAAGGCGCGTGGACAGGTGCGGCGAGGCTATCGCTGATTCCAGCGGTCAATTGCCCGCTCGCCGATTTGCCGGTACGGGAAGTGCTGGGCGGTATGCAGATTGTGAGTGACTTAACCTTGCCGTACGGCCGTGTGGTACATGATTATTTGGCGAAGTGATTGCTACATGCTCGCTCGTCGCGGGCGCACAGCTTGGCAGCTGTGCACATCATTCATACGTTAACCGAATATTGTTGCTACTAACTCGCGGCGCCATTATGTTGTGAAGGTCACTCTGGCGTCGCGTCGCTCGACCGAACTACGATTGCAAGGGCTAGCTACCGTAGCCCGGTCGAGCGAAGCGACGCCGGGGAATGTTGCACGATGCCACAAATTCGCCTTACAACATTTCATATCACAAAAAAAATGACTAAACTCGTTCAATAGCGGGCGTTTGCAATCATTTTTTCCTCAAATGACGCATGGATAGTGGACTTTGTATTTCTATAAAATCAGGATGCGTGAGGGTTTGTTGTTACGATCGCTGGGCGCTGTGGTTAAGTTTTAGTTCCGTTGCGTCGTGAAGGTTGCCCCGGCGTCGCTTCGCTCGACCGGGCTACGATTGCTAGGGTTAGCTACCGTAGCTCGGTCGAGCGAAGCGACGCCGGGGAATGTTGCACGACGCCGCGAATTCGCGATTACCGCGAGGGAGAGTGAGATGCCCGCAACGCCTTTGCACAAGGGTAATGCTCAAATTAAAATGCCTGAACCCCGTTCTGCGGGGCGTTTCAGGCATTTCAGATTCAACCACTGATAAGCGAAGCGGTCGAGCCTTACAAAAATTCCTTCCGCAAATCTACCGTCGAGCGCTCACCGATATCGCTGAAATTGCGGGCTAACCACTCGCTGGCACAAGCGCGACCACGGTCGCGTAGCATCGTTAAAAAATCCCATTCGCTGGCAAATTTACTCGCGACCGATAAATCACTCAACGCATTATCCGCACGCACCGAGTGAATCAGTACGTATTTCAAGCGATCCCGATATTCATCTTTGATCCAGCCATCATCGAGCAGCTTTTGCACAAAATGTACCGAGCGCATTTCCTTGATGAGCGACGAGTTAAACGTAATCTCGTTAACGCGGTTGGCAATTTCATTTGACCCAGTTGGCGGACCAGCACGCTCAATCGGATTAATGTGCAAGATGATGACGTCGCGCGTCACCGTATGATAAAAAAGTGGATACAACACCGGGTTACCCATGTAGCCGCCGTCCCAATAGTGTTCGCCGTCAATTTCAACAGCCTTAAATAATTGCGGCAGGCAGGCAGACGCCAGCACTACATCTGCGGTGACTTCTTCGGTATTAAAGACACGTACCTTGCCTGTGCGCACATTGGTGGTGGACAGAAACAATTTTGTTTTTGATTCGCGCTCCAGCTTTTCAAAATCAACCTCTGCCTCAAGCACATCGCGCAATGGATTAAAGTCAAACGGGTTAAGTTGATACGGCGAGAAAGTGGATGTGAGTAGCTTGAACATCTCGGAAGCCATCGATTTATCCATGCTAAAGCCGGTATCCCATGGCATGCGTTTTACGGGACTGTATTTTTGCCCTGCATCCGAAATCGCCTTCCAAAAATTATGTAGCGCTTCGCGGGCACCATCATTGCCTTTGAGCTTACCGTAGGCATAGACCACAGCATTCATCGAACCCGCGCTGGTGCCCGATACGCCCTCGATTTCAATGCGCCCATCTTCAATAAATTTATCCAGCACACCCCACGCAAAAGCACCATGCGCACCGCCACCCTGTAGCGCTATATTCACAACGCGAATGTTTTTATTACCGTTATAGTATGTCGGTATTAAGCCTTTCGCGCCGCCGTTTGCGGGCTCAGTGTTGGTGGTTCTGGGGGCGGCTTTACTCGTCGATTTTGCACTTGCTTTCGTTTTTGTACTAGTGGATGCGCTGCTAGCGGCAGTAGTGGGGGCGCGTTTAACTATCGGCACGCTGACTGGCTTTTTCTTCGCAGCAGTTGCATTTTTTGTGACCATGATTATCTCCCTTTAATTTACGGCGGCTGCACTAGCCATATAGCCAACGCAGAGGTAAAAGCAATAACGAATTCAATAGCAAAAATGTGGCTAGTGCGCTGTCCAGCCACCCTCGATTGCAATGTCAGTACCGGTAATAGAGGCCGCCGCATCCATGCACAGAAAAATCGCCGTGCCGGCGACCTGCTCAGTGGTCACAAATTGCTTAGTGGGCTGTGCGGCGAGCAGCACATCGCGTTTGACTTGTTCGATGGTCATACCGCGCGCTTTCGCGGTGTCGGGAATTTGTTTTTCAACCAACGGGGTTAATACGTAGCCTGGACAAATTGCATTGCAGGTGACGCCATCCTCAGCAACTTCGAGGGCGATGGATTTGGTAAATCCTAAAATGCCGTGTTTCGACGCCACATAAGCGGATTTGAAGGGTGAGGCAACTAAGGCGTGTGCAGAGGCAACATTAATGATGCGCCCCCATTTTTTTTCCCGCATGTATGGCACGACTGCTTTGGTGGTGTGAAATGCGGACGACAAATTGATCGCAATGATCTGATCCCATTTTTCCGTTGGGAATTGCTCAATATGCGCCACGTGTTGGATGCCCGCATTGTTGACCAAAATATCGACCCCTCCAAATGTTGCGGCGGCTTCGGCCATCATGGCCTCAATTTGCGCAGGCTTTGACATATCCGCCGCAATGTAGCGCACCTTGACTCCATATTTCTCGGCAAGTGAGGCACGCAATGCCTCCTGATCTGCCGCGGGGCGCGAGCCGTTAATAACTAAGTTGATGCCTTCTGCGGCAAAGCCTTCGGCGATCCCTAAACCGATGCCGCTGGTTGAGCCGGTAATAACTGCAGTTCTACCCTTTAACGAATTAAACATGTTACTTACTCCCTTTATTGTTGTAAAAAAATATTAATTCAGTGGCAATCCCTATTATTGTTGAATTTTATTTTAGTTTGGGGAATAGTTTTGCTCTGCGTTAATGATGCATAAACAGGGAACGCTAAAAGAACATGAGCTGCCAACGTACCTATTTCGCATGACATGTGGCTCTGTTACGCTGCGAAAGTAGCGATGCGATTCCTCGTTCCAGAGTAATTCACAAATTGAACCACATTCAGTCGGAATGACAGCAAGTTGGCGGCTGATTCAGTGCCGTTGAGCGGGCATTATCTGCCCGTGCGGTTGACCTCGTAATTGGAGGCGGTGCGCACGCCTTATCCACGAGAACGCGTTAAACGGATTTAGCCGTATCTATTCCTATAAAATTTTCTGAATCGTAATTACACGACTCTTATTGGGTGACCTTAAAAATGCACATTATTCATAGACTGTTATTAATTGTTGTTGTCGTCTCTGCTGTCACATTGGGCGTCACCAATGTGGGTAGCGCGCGCAGTCAAACACCTACCATCGCCGAGGATGTGCGCGACGCAAAAAAGACTACTGCGCCCATAATTGACATTGCGGCAATCGAGCGAGTGGTTGCACAACGGATGCAGGAAAAATCGATTCCCGGCGTCGCCGTGGCTATTGTCCACAACGGCAAATCGGTCTATGCCAAAGGGTTTGGCCGAGCTAACTTAGAAAGTGATATTCCTGTCACCTTAGATTCCGCTTTTCTCATCGGCTCGGTGAGCAAGCCGGTGATGGCGATGGGCATTGCGCTCCTCGAGCAGCAAGGCAAGCTAAGTGTGGATGATTTTGTGTCGACGCATATTCCTGAAGCACCCGTGACGTGGCGTGAGATAACGCTTCGGCATCTCTTGAGCCATACATCAGGCGTTGTGCGTGAGTCACCCAGCTTTAACGGTGACAAAGCAGTGCCAGACATTGATCTCATTAAGGCGACATTTTCACTTCCACTGGATTTTCCTACTGGCACTAAGTTTCAGTATTGCAATATTTGTTATTTCGCCTTGGCGGAAGTGATTACACGCTCGTCGGGTGAGCCGTGGCCGAAATTCATACAAAAAAATATTTTTGCACCGGCTGATATGGGTGCAACACGCACAACCTCAACCTCGGCGTTGATCCCAAATCGAGCGGCCTCTTATTCATTCAAAGATGGTGTTTTCAAAGTAGAGCGCGAATACGTTGCGATACGGCCAAGCGGCGCATTCGCGTCAACAATGAATGACTTAATGAAGCTAGAGGCATCGTTGTTTCAACACCAGACGCTGAAGGCCGATACGCTAACGCGGATGGCGCGCCCTACAAAACTAAAAGATGGCCGCGACGCGTTATACAACGATGCGCTAGGGACCGGCTATGGCCTAGGCTGGGTGCTGGCAACGTTCAACGGTCAGCCTAGCGTTTGGCATGGCGGTTCGTTAGCTGGATTTCGCTCGGTCTATCGGCGCTATCCCGCGAGTGGCGTGGCCATCATCGTGCTGGCTAATCTGGCGACGGCGCGGCCTAATGAAATTGAAGCTGCGATTGCGAAGATCGTATTGCCGCCAGCTTCGCCGTGAACGGCTCGCGGGTAGCTAACGAGGAGCTAGCGGGGCGCTATTACTTACCCTACCCACACTCGTGCGTTGCGGAACATGCGCATCCACGGGCTAACGCCTTGCCACGTCGCTGGATGCCACGATAAGTTGTGACTCAAGCTGGCGCGTTCCGGGTGCGGCATGATGATGTTGAATCTGCCATCTGGCGTGGTGAAAGCGGTCATGCCGAGTGGCGAGCCATTCGGGTTAGCGGGGAAGGTCTCGGTTACGCGACCGTTGTTATCGACATAGTGCGCAGAGGCTAACCAACGCGCCGCATTTTGCGCTTCCATATTGCGAAACACCGCTCTGCCTTCGCCGTGCGCGGTCGGCACGGGGATTACTGAGCCCGCCATACCGCGAAATAATATTGAGGGTGATTCGCGTATCTCAACTAGCACGGTGCGGGCTTCATATTGCTCGCTGACATTACGCTCTAAATGCGGCCAGTTTTCAGCGCCGGGAATAATGGCGGCGATGTTAGACATCATCTGGCAGCCGTTGCATACGCCAAGGGCGAAGACATCATTGCGCTGGAAAAAATGACTAAATTCATCGCGAGCGCGGGCGTTAAACAAAATAGATTTCGCCCAGCCTTCTCCGGCACCCAGCACGTCGCCATAAGAAAATCCGCCACACGCCGCAAGACCACGATAATCACTTAACGAGACGCGGCCAGAAATAATGTCGGTCATGTGAACGTCAAAGGCGACAAAACCTGCTTTGGTGAATGCATGCGCCATTTCAAGCTGACCATTCACGCCTTGATCACGCAGGATGGCGATTTTTGGTTTTGCGCCGCAATTGACAAAGGGCGCGGCAATATCGTCGTGCGCATCAAAGGTTAATTTCGCGAAAAGCCCGGTGTCGTTCGCATCGAGCAAACGGTCATATTCTTGTTTGGCGGTAATAGGATTATCGCGCTGTGACTGAATGAGATAACTGGTGTGACTCCACGTGCGGTGAAGATCAATGCGTTTTTCAGTGAGCACCGGTTTCGCACTGCGGATGAGGCGCAATTCGTCAGTGCTGTTGATGTGACCGATGATGTCCGTTTGTTGGCCGAGGCCCGCATCCCGCAATGTTTGCATGACGAGCTGACGGTCGCTTTTTTTAATTTGCACTACCGCGCCAAGCTCTTCACTAAACAATGCGGCGAGCGTGTGGGCATTCGCCGCAATCTTTAACGAGGTCGTGGTGGTGTCGTAATCGTCAACATCGGTTTCTTTTTCGTTATAGATGAGCGTATCAAGATTGAGCGTTACGCCGACATGGCCGGCAAACATCATCTCGACAATGGTTGTAATTAACCCACCGTCTGACCGGTCATGATAGGCGAGAATTTTTTTGTCTCTAGAAAGCGTGCGAATGGCATGAAAGAAATTTTTCAACGCTAGCGCATCGTCAACATCGGGCGGCGTATCGCCGACTTGCCCGTACACCTGTGCAAGCGACGATGCGCCGAGGCGATTTTTTTTGTTCCCTAAGTCAATCAGGATAAGTTCGCTATCTGCGTCATTTGCCAGCACCGGCGTGAGTGTTAGCGTGGCATCTTCAACTACCGCGAATGCCGAGACGATGAGCGACACCGGTGCGATGACGGCTTTATTAACGCCATCCTCTTGCCAAGCCGTTTTCATTGAGAGCGAATCTTTACCCACCGGAATGCCAATGCCCAGTGCGGGGCATAACGCCATGCCGATTGCCTCAACGGTAGCAAATAATTTCGCATCTTCCCCCGCCACGCCACAGGCTGCCATCCAGTTGGCGGAGAGCTTAATATCGCCGATGTTTGTCACATCCGCCGCCGCAATATTAGTGATGGCCTCGCCCACCGCCATGCGGCCGGATGCCGGCGCATTTAAGAGTGCGATTGGCGCACGCTCGCCCATCGCCATGGCCTCGCCTTGCAAGGTGTTGTAACCCAGCAAGGTGACAGCGCAGTCGGCCACCGGGACTTGCCATGGGCCAACAAATTGATCGCGTGCGGTGAGTCCGCCAACGGATCGATCACCAATAGTGATCAAAAATGATTTATCGGCCACCGTGGGTAGACTCAGCACGCGATACAGTGCTGCCTTAAGATCAATATCATCTGTCACAAATGCGGTGGCGTTAACGGGCAGGCTGGCTACATCACGATGCATGCGCGGCGGCTTTCCGAGTAATACATCCATGTCCATTTCAACGGCGTTATTTTGAAACAGCGGGTCCGCCACCACTAACGTTTGCTCCACAACCGCTTCGCCCAACACCGCAAACGGGCAACGCTCACGCTCACAAAATGTGCGAAATTGTGGAAGCGCTTGAGGATGGATTGCCAACACATAACGCTCTTGCGATTCGTTTGACCAAATTTCTTTGGGACTCATGCCGGGCTCAATCGAGGGCACTTTGCGTAAATCAAATATCGCCCCCGACCCGCCGGTATGCACTAACTCTGGTAAGGCGTTGGAAATACCGCCCGCGCCCACATCGTGAATGGACAAAATTGGGTTTGCCTCGCCCAGCTGCCAACAGGTGTCAATCACCTCTTGGCAACGGCGCTCCATTTCCGCATTTGCGCGCTGGACGGAATCAAAATCGAGCGACTCTGTGTTAGCGCCCGATTCAACAGAAGATGCCGCACCACCGCCTAGGCCGATACGCATGCCCGGCCCGCCAAGTTGTATCAGTAACGTGCCCTGAGGCAGCGCTTTTTTTTGTGTGTGCAAGGCATTAATGCTGCCAAGCCCGCCCGCGATCATGATGGGCTTATGGTAGCCGCGCATAGCGCCATCAAACGCCTGCTCAAAGCTACGAAAGTAGCCGCATAAATTGATGCGACCAAATTCATTATTAAACGCTGCCCCGCCGAGCGGGCCTTCAATCATGATGTTGAGTGCCGAGGCAATCCGCGTGGGCTTGCCGTAGTTGCTTTCCCACGGATGCTCATGCTGTGGAATGCGTAAATTCGATACCGAAAAACCGGTTAGCCCCGCTTTTGGTTTGGCGCCAGTGCCAGTCGCACCCTCATCGCGTATCTCGCCACCCGCACCTGTGGCTGCACCAGGCCAAGGCGCGATTGCCGTTGGGTGATTATGCGTTTCAACCTTCATCAACACGTGCGTTAGGTCGTGGTGAAATTGATATTGATGATTGTTTGTCGGATAAAAGCGTTCAATGGTGGCACCTGCCATGACTGCACAATTGTCAGAATAGGCAACGATGGTTTTTTCAGGGCTCACTAAATGCGTGTTGCGAATCATCGCAAATAAACTTTTATCCTTTGCAACCCCATCAATTACCCAGCTCGCGTTAAAAATTTTATGGCGACAATGCTCAGAATTCGCCTGCGCGAACATCATCAACTCAACATCAGTCGGGTCTCGTTTGATGCGAGCATAGTAATCAAATAAATAATCAAGCTCATCTGTAGAAAGCGCTAAACCAAGATTGATATTGGCTGCATGTAGAGCGGCTTTACCGTCGGTGATGACGTTTATTTTGGCGAGCGGCTGCGGCGCTTGCTCGATAAATAATTCATTGATGGCAGCAATGTTGTCACGTACCGTCTCGGTCATCGGGTCATGGAGCAGATTGACAATTTTTTGACGCGCACTTGCTGAAAATGCGGCGAATCCATCGATATTAAAAACCGTCGCACGCTCAATGCGTTCAACTGCACTGAGCCCACAGTTATGCGCGATGTCGGTGGCTTTGGAGGCCCACGGCGAGATCGTTCCAATACGCGGAAAGACAACTATTGGCGGCGCATTCGAAGCAATATTGTCCGAAACTGCCCGCTCTTGCTCGACTTTTAATTTATTATCCCCATAGGTGAGCAGCTTCTCAAGCACATCAAACTCAATGGGCGTGAGCGCTCGTGAGGTGAAAATAACGTGCAGAAACTCTGCCGATATCGCACCAACGTTGTGTCCTAGCGCGGCAAGATTTACGCGACATTTCTCAAGCCTGAACTCTGACAGGGCACGACTGCCTTTGAGCGTGATGATGTTGGGGGAAGCGGCTTGACTTGGATTCATTGGCGGTGAGATTAGAGAGTGAATTTCAAGATGAAATTATACCGAAGCGCCTATCCTCCCACCCACTCACGACTTACGAATCAGGCCGCCATTTCAATTGCACCCGCACCTGACGAAACGCCTCACGATCCAGGCTATCGCCCCACAACGAGATCATCCTCGGCAGCCAGCGCCGCCATTTAGGATCATTGGGCAGGGTGTAGGGAATGGTTGAGAAATAGGTCGAGACATAAGGCGCTCTATGCACAGACGCCTCAATTTCCGCCGCTGACTTACCTGCCCCACGCTTGGCAACATTCAAAAAACGAATGCGAACCCATAGTTGTTTCGATGGAAGCGATGATGCCAACAACGGCGCATCGGGATTAACCGCGGTAATTACCTCACGCTCAAATAAATAGAACGCCGCAACGGCATCGCTTGATTTGAAGCGCACGACGTATACATCAATTGCCAAGACAAACATCGCCAGCAATAAAATAATCGCCCGCATCCAATCCTCAATATCAATCAACCAAAGCACGCTGCACGCCAGCAACGCCGAAGCTAATGTGAGGATTAAATTAGTGGTGGATGGCCGGAGTTGAATCCAGCGCGGATCGTTAATATCGTTCATGAATACAAATTTACAATAGATTGTGAGTACGCTTCAATGAGAATCATGAATAATGTCGATTCAATTCACATTGACCGAAGAGTGGCTTAATTGCCTACTTCTTCGGTCATTACAAACGGGTGTTAGATGAACGAGCGTTGGTTACAAGTTTTGCAATCAGCAGGTGCTGTATTTACAAATGGCCGCGTTACACATTTTGCAGATGCCCGCAAACTTGATGGCAACGCGGCTCTGTGCGATTTATCACACTACGGCGTCATCAAAGTCAGCGGGGAAGAGGCCGCAAAATTTTTACAGGCGCAGTTAACCAATGATGTCGTCGCACTTAGCGTTGGGCAGGCGCAATGGAATGGCTGGTGTTCGCCGAAGGGCAGATTACTCGTCACATTTTTAATTTGGCGCAGCGATGCACACTACTTTTTGTTATTGCAAAAATCAATACAGCAGACAATCCAAAAACGACTCAGCCTGTTTGTGCTGCGCTCGAAAGTAACTCTTGAAGATGTTAGTGATGGGTGGCAACGAATGGGCATGTTGGCGGATGATAATTCCTCAATCCCATTGCCGAGCAATCTAATGCAGAGTGAGGCAAACAAGTTAGGAGTGGTTATTCGCTTATCAAATCAGCGCACCTTGATCTTCGCGGAAACTGAGACCGCTATTTCCACATGGCAAACGCTATCGACGACAATCTCACGTGTCGGTGGAAATGATTGGGACTTAGCCGGTATCCGCGATGGCATTATCGACATCAGTGTAGAAACCCAAGACGCCTATGTGCCGCAGATGGTAAATTTCGAATTGATTGGCGGGGTCAATTTCAAAAAAGGCTGTTATCCCGGCCAAGAAATTGTTGCTCGCACACAATATCGCGGCATTTTAAAACGCCGCATGGTGCGAGTGACTTTTGCCGCGGACAATTTGCCCATCGTCGGCACGCCACTCTATTCACCCGCGTTTGCCGAACAGGCTGCTGGCACTATCGCACTCGCGGCTAAAAACGGGACGATGGTAGAAGCACTCGTTGTTGCGCAAATCGACGCCATTACTAGCAATAGCTTGTATTTAGACGCCGCCCTCACGCACCAGCTCAACTTACTCGACTTGCCATACCCGGTATTGTAGAGCGCAGGGATTGCATGATCCTGCGCATCGGTTTTGTTGTACAGATTGGCGCGTAGTGCAGCGAGTAGCGCACCCTAAATTTTGTAAACGCTTACAACTTTCGTCGCATCTCTAGATGCGGAATACCCGCCTCTACAAATTCGCTGCCTTGCGAAAGAAACCCTTGTTTGTAATAAAACGGCGTTGCATGCGTTTGTGAATTGAGACGCACGGTTTGGTAACCGCGTTCCTTGGCGTATTGGCAGAAGAAATCAAGTATTGCTTTACCAACGCCGTGCCTGCGCCATTGCCGCAACACGGCCATACGTCCAACACGTGGCGTCGCTGAATCGAGCACCATACGTGCGGTGGCGATAGCATTGCCGTGCGCATCGCGCGCAACAGCATGGATTACAAGTGCCGGATTCGCATCCGCCTCATCTAGCTCTAGCTCGGGAGGCACGCCTTGTTCACGTACAAAAACGGTGAAACGAATTTGCGAAAGTACAGCATAGTCAACACCCCACTCGGCGAGTGAAATGCTGAACGTTGGGTTGTCCATTGGATGTAGTGTGCATGTTGATGTTAAATGCCGCGAAAAATATGCTTGGAAATGATCGTGGAGCTTAACTGAGCATCATGTCCGCATACGGCTCTTTTTTGTATGCGCACTATAACCTTAAACTTGATGTATCAATCAAATGAACAATTAATTTAAGTGAAAACCTTAATCCAGTTTTTAACATTTAATAACCGATTTAGAATGCCGGTTTTTTCTTGGCCGAGCTATATCGCCTGATGCCATCAGCTATCGCCTTCTTCGCCTCGGCTACGCCAAACCAGCCCTCTACTTTCACCCATTTTTTTGGCTCTAAATCTTTGTAGTGCTCGAAAAAATGGGAGATTTGATTGAGCTGCACCAGCGGCAAATCCTTGTGCGATTTAATATCTTTATAAATCGGCGTGAGCTTATCAATGGGCACTGCGAGTAATTTTTCGTCGCCACCAGCCTCATCTGTCATCTTTAACATGCCCACCGGACGACAACGCACCACCACGCCAGGAATAAGCGGATACGGCGTAATGACCAGCACATCTACCGGGTCACCATCGTCAGACAAGGTATGCGGGATATAACCGTAGTTGCACGGGTAATGCATGGCGGTGGACATGAAACGATCAATAAATAACGCACCCGTGGCTTTATCCAGCTCGTATTTAATCGGGTCGCCATTCATGGGGATTTCAATCACCACATTGACATCATTAGGCACATCGCGTCCAGAATCGACTCTATCTAGGTTCATGATTGTTGGCTTTCTCGTTTTAAGGTGCAAAAGTGAGATGAATGAAGGCTTCCCATCGCGTCTATTTTCGATTACTCTTGATGGGTGTTGAAGAAGTTGGCTTAATTATCGCCTTTCGTTCCAAATCCGCCAACAAGCTTGACCGTTTAAGGAGACAAAGTGCATTCCCCACACCAACAGCGACGCAACCTCGCTGCACAGCAAAAAGCGAATTTAGCCCAGCAACAAGCGGCCAAACTTGCTCTGGACGCACACGAGCCGGCGTTCTCGATTTTTTCGCCCGAAGCCAAGCGCTTTCCACTGATTCTGACGCTGGATCAAAATGGCGTACCGCATCGCTGGATTACGTGGCAACACGCCGTGTGGTATTACGCAAAGCAACGCGTGGCGTGGGAGACTGGCTCGGAAGCCTTTACGGTGAATGGCGGCAAAAGCCGCGACACTGGCGAAGTCTCTACCGTCACTGCGTCATCCATCATTGCTATACGCGGCAAGGCAATGGCAATCAGAGGCTTTAATCAAACGCCACCATTAAATAATCGCGAGCTATTTCAGCGCGACCGCAATATTTGCGGATACTGTGGCGGACTTTTTTCGCACGCGAAACTAACAAGGGATCACATCATCCCCTACTCACGGCGAGGGCAGGATACGTGGATGAATGTCGTTACTTCCTGCCGCAACTGCAATGAACGCAAAGGCAATCGGCTACTTGAGGAGGCGAACATGCAATTGTTATACGCGCCGTATGTCCCGAACCGCGCAGAATTTTTAATTCTTGCGAATCGACGAATTCTTATCGACCAGATGGAATTTTTAAAGCAGCATGTGGCGGCGCAATCACGGGTGCATTTGGCGGCGTAAATTGGCGAGTTTCGTGAGCCTGCATCAGCTCCTCCGTTGTTAAAGGAGAGGAGCCTAGCCTGCAATGACAGCAGGCGTTTCGAAGAAAATAGTGCTGAAAACACCCGCCAATAGTCATGTTTTTATTTTTTCTCAATCAACATAGCATCCCCGTAGCTAAAAAAGCGATACTGATTGACAACCGCATGACGATACGCGGCCATCGTATTTTCATAGCCCGCAAATGCCGACACTAACATCATGAGCGTTGACTTTGGCAAGTGAAAATTAGTAACGAGCCTATCAACCGTTTGAAATTGAAACCCTGGCGTGACGAATAAGGTGGTCTCGCCCGAGCCCGCGTGAAGAGCGCCATTTTTAGAAGCTGACTCGAGCGTGCGTAGGCTAGTCGTTCCCACGGCAATCACGCGCCCGCCACGAGCCTTCGCTTGGTTGATCGCCGCCACCGTGGCTTCACTAATCGAGTACCATTCGCTGTGCATCTTGTGCGCGGCAATATCGTCATCTCTGACCGGACGAAACGTGCCTGCACCCACATGGAGGGTCACGTATGCTAGTGCGGCACCGCGCGCCTGAAGGGCAGCGAGCATTGCCTCATCAAAGTGTAGCCCAGCCGTGGGTGCGGCGACCGAGCCGTCTACCTTGGCGTACACGGTCTGATAGCGCGACTCATCCTCCCCCACAGCCTCATGGGTAATGTACGGCGGTAGCGGCACTTCGCCGATCTTCGCCAAGATGTCATACACGCTCGCGTCTCCTTCAAACGCCAGCTCGAATAGGTCCTCCACGCGCCTGACCATTACTGCGGTGACCTGATTTGCAAATAGCAATCGGCTGCCGGGCTTAGGCGACTTTGATGCACGTACATGCGTCATTGCCACATTGGCAATGCCATCAATGGCAGGCAATATGCGCTCGACCAAAACCTCTACTGAGCCGCCCGTCTCCTTGATGCCAAATAGCCTAGCCTTGATCACTTTAGTATCGTTAAAAACAAAGATATCGTGCGGTTTGATTAGGTTCGGCAGATCAATAAATTGCCGGTCCGTAACGCTGTCTGCCGCGCCATCAAGGTGGAGCATACGGCTCGCGCTGCGCGTGGCAGCGGGATGCTGAGCAATTAGCTCCTGAGGTAGGATGTAATCGAAGTCGGATGTTTTCATGTTCTGGTTTTAGAGTGATTGGGCTCATTAGGCGCAGAGACTAACTTTACATAATCGAAGGCCACAAAAAAGCCCACTGAGGTGGGCTTAAATGTTGGTACCGAGAGCCGGAATCGAACCGGCACGGTGTCGCCACCGCTGGATTTTGAGTCCAGTGCGTCTACCAGTTCCGCCATCCCGGCAAGTAGAAGCCCAAATTATAGCCGAAGCAAGCCTCGGTTAACAATTTGCCGCGTTCAAAACCATTCGCGCTCTATGTGATCCATTGGGATATAAAAAACAGCACTTTGGCGCGAAATAGCGTTCTGCATAATTGCCTGTCGCCTATAATTTAGTGGCTCTATTCATCTTATTTTTTCCGCACAAGGCCTAACCGTGTCCACACCTGATTTATCCAAACTAACGATTGACCGTAGTCAAAAAGCGTTTTCTAGCGGTAAGCGCAGCCGCAAAAAATGGTGGACTATCTTGGCTTTGCTGGCAGTCGTCATCGGTGCATTTATTACATTGCGCGGCGGACGTGGCGCAATTGACGTGGAGGCAGGAGCGGTATCGTCGGCTTATCCATCGCAGGCGATTACCACCCTTAATTCAACCGGGCGTGTGACCGCGTTTCGCAAGGCTGCGGTATCGACCACTGCCACTGGCAAACTCGAATTCTTGGGTGTTCAAGAAGGCTCCGTTGTAAAAGCAGGCGATGTATTGGCAAGGCTTGAAAATAAATCAGTCACCGCTATTCAAGATCAAGCGAGCGCAGGTGTGCGCGCAGCCAAAGCCAACCGTGAGCAAGGCCAAGCAGATTTGCGCGATGCGGATGCGAATTTAAAACGCACTGAAGATTTGGCTAAGAAAAATTTCATTTCTGGTGCACAGCTCGATACGGCGAAGGCACGCTTTGACCGTGCCCAGGCGGTCGTTGCCGCTCTAAACGGGCAGATTAGTGTGGCCGAAGCCAACCTTCGTGCAGCCAGCGTAGCGGTGGATCAAACCACCATTCGCGCACCATTCGATGGCGTGATATTGACCAAAAATGCGAATGTCGGCGATATCATCACGCCGTTTTCGTCTGCTGCGGGCTCAGTCGGCGCGGTTGTCAATATAGCGGATATGAACACGTTAGAAGTCGAAGCAGATGTGTCTGAAAATAGTCTAAGCAAAATTGTTTTAGAGATGCCTGTAGAGATTCAACTCGATGCCTTTCCAGACTTACGCCTCATCGGCAAAGTGAGCCGGATTGTGCCCACAGTTGATCGCTCAAAAGCCACCGTGCTGGTGAAAATTGAATTCGTCGAAAAAGATAAGCGTGTGCTGCCTGATATGAGCGCAAAAGTTGCCTTTCTCACGCGACAACTCAAACCGGAAGAGCGTAAATCTGTTACCGCGATACAGGCGGCTGCGGTAACACAACGTGATGGAAAAGACGTGGTATTTGTGATCGACGAAAAAAATATGGTGAAAGCCGCCCCGGTAGTGATCGGGGAAAAAATCGGCGATTTGGTACGTGTGAGCGGGGTGAAGCCCGGCGATAAAGTGGTACTGAAGCCAAGCGAAAAACTCGACGATGGTCGCGCCATCGTGGTGCTGAAGAAATAATAATGTCGGCTCAACTTGCGAACAGCCCTGTCTTAGTCGAGATAAAAAATCTCGTTAAAACCTACACCCGTGGCGACCAGGATGTGCCAGTGCTACGCGATATTTCGCTCAATATTTTGCGTGGCGATTTCATTTCGCTCATGGGTCCATCTGGCTCTGGCAAATCGACGCTACTCAATTTGATTGCCGGCATTGATAAACCCACCGCCGGTATTTTGCGTATTGATGGTGAGGATATTTCCAAATTATCCGAAGGCGATCTTGCTGATTGGCGCGCGTCGAACATCGGCTTTATTTTTCAGTTTTACAACTTAATGCCGGTGCTCACCGCCTTTGAAAATGTTGAGCTGCCGCTGCTGTTAACCAACTTAAATAAATCACAACGTCGCGAGCGGGTTCATCTCACACTCAACATGGTGGGCTTAGAGGACAGAATGGATCATTACCCAAATGAGCTTTCCGGCGGTCAGCAACAGCGCGTGGCCATTGCGCGTGCAGTGGTGACTGACCCGACAATACTGGTATGCGATGAACCAACCGGCGACCTTGACAAACAATCCGCCACCGACGTACTCAATATGCTCAAAGAGTTAAACAGCGCGCTTGGCAAAACCATCATCATGGTAACGCACGATGCGCATGCGGCAGAGGCAGCAAAGCGCATGGTGCATTTAGAAAAAGGCGAATTGATTGACGAGGTCAATTAATTAAGATGTATTACTTCAAACTCATTTTTAAAAATGTGTTTCGCGCCAAGCTTCGCACGGCACTCACCGTCACCGGCCTGGTGGTGGCCATCGTCGCCTTTGGGCTATTGCAAACGGTGGTGGATGCTTGGTATGCGGGCGCCAATGCGTCATCAGGCACACGCTTAGTCACGCGTAACGCGATTTCACTGGTGTTTCCAATGCCGGTTTACTACCGCGAGCGTATGCGCTCGGTGGAGGGCGTGAAAACGGTAAGCTACTCGCAATGGTTTGGCGGCATTTACAAAGAACCTAAAAATTTTTTTCCACAGTTCGCTATTGATCACACCAACTACTTGGAAATGTTTCCGGAGTTCATCATTAAGTCTGAGGAACTAGTCGCCTTCAAACGCGACCGTCAGGGTGCGATGGTGGGACGTAAATTAGCGGATCAATTTGGCTGGAAAGTGGGCGACACCATCCCCATACGCGGCACTATTTTTCAAGGCAATTGGCAATTCACGATACGCGGTATTTTTGATGGCAAAGATGAGTCAACCATTACGCGGCAATTTTTTATGCAGTGGGATTACATTAACGAAGACATAAAACGGCGCTTTCCGCGACGCGGTGACAACATCGGTGCATTTAACATTGAGATTAAGGACGCTTCGCGCGCGGCGGAGGTCTCAAAAGAAATTGATAATTTATTTCGTAACTCACTTGCTGAAACCTTAACGGAAACCGAGAAGGCCTTTCAGCTCGGTTTTGTCGCACAATCTGAAGCAATTGTGGTGGCGATACGCACGGTGTCGTTTGTAGTCATTTTTATTATTATGGCGGTGGTGGCAAACACGATGGCGATGACCGCACGCGAACGCATCGCCGAATATGCCACGTTGAAAGTGTTGGGCTTCTCGCCTTTTTATGTCGGCGCATTGATATTTGGCGAAGCCATGGTGCTCGCACTCATGGGTGCTTTGATCGGCATATTGCTGACGTTTCCGATGGCACAAGGCTTTGCAAGCTCGCCTGCTGGCGCGGCGTTTGCGGTATTTGCGGTCACGCCTTCTACCGTGCAGCTACAAATTATTTGCGCCTTCGTGGTAGGTATAGTGGCAGCGATCGTGCCCAGCATACGCAGCGCGCGGGTGAAGATTGTCGATGGCTTACGGCATGTCGGTTGATGTAGCTCGATGTTAAACAACGCTAGCCTCGTAAAAAAATGAAAATACCATTCTCTTATATATTTCGTAACCTCTGGACGCGTAAGCTCACGACTGCACTTACCGCATCCGGTATGGCGCTGGTGGTGTTCGTATTTGCCGCAGTGCTGATGCTTGATGCCGGCTTAAAACAAACCATGGGCGGCACCGGTAGTTTAGATAATGTGGTCGCGATACGTGCAGGCTCGGAGACTGAAATACAAAGTGGCGTCTCGCGCGACCAAGCAAGTCTCGTAGAGTCGATGCCGCAAGTTGCACGCAATAAAGATGGCAAGGTAATGGCGTCTAAAGAGTCGCTCGTCTTAATCTCACTATTCAAAACCGGGCAAGACAAAGGCTCTAATATCGTCACGCGCGGCGTCTCACCGATGGGTCTCACCCTACGTCCTCAGGTGAAAATTAAGACCGGCCGTATGTTTAAAACTGGCTCATCTGAAATTGTGGTGGGCCGTAATGTCCATGCGGATTTTGATGGCACACAAATTGGTCAATCAATTCGCTTCGCCCAGCGCGAGTGGACCATCGTTGGTGTGTTCGATGCTGGCGGCAGTGCATTCGATTCGGAAATATGGGGTGACGTGACGCAGCTGATGCAGGCGTTTCGGCGCAACGGTTTTTCTTCAATCATTGTGAAGCTCACCAACAGCGATAATTATGATTCGCTCGTCAAAGATATCAAAGCCGACGTGCGCTTAACGCTTGATGCTAAGCGCGAGCAAATATTTTATGAAGACCAATCACGCGCGCTCTCCACTTTCATTTCTATTTTAGGCAGCGTGCTGTCAGTCATTTTTTCTATCGGTGCCATC
>Ga0105049_10001712_pt1 | contig 25850 bp, 15 predicted proteins | sample MAT06_FD_78087 | JGI IMG/M metagenome (GOLD analysis project Ga0105049, IMG submission 78087) | Freshwater microbial communities from Lake Fryxell liftoff mats and glacier meltwater in Antarctica - MAT-06 | ecosystem: Environmental > Aquatic > Freshwater > Ice > Liftoff microbial mat | place... | reverse complement strand
TGTGGTCCTCGGGCACGAAGAACCAGTTCGAGTGATGGTAGCCGCCGTCGTTGTCCATCTCGACGGCGTTGACCCAGATCTCCTCGTCGTTGTCGAGCACCCAACTCTGGCAGAGCGAGCCCATCTCCTCGCCGGAGGCGATCGTCTGGAGGCCGAAGTCGTGCGCGAGCTTCATGCCGGTGAGCGGCGTGCAGACCCCGGTGGGGCGCGCCGCGAACTGTCCGCCGGGGCACGCGCGGCAGACCGCCTCGCCGTCTTCGACGACGCAGGTGCGTTGCCGGGTGAGGCAGCCTTCGAGGACCTCGCCGCAACCCGAATCAGCCGTGTCGGGCGTCGTGTCGGGCGTGACATCGGCGGTGGTATCGCCGGCCGCGTCCGACGTCCTGTCTGGGGTCGTGTCTGGGGTCGGGGCGGCGGTCTTCGCGTCGTCACAGCCGACGAGCAGGGCGAGGGTGACGAAGGCAGCTGAAGTGGACGGTCGCATGACGGGCTCCCTGTGACGGCATCGGGAGCCTACGCGACCCGGGGCCGTGGCTCAACCGAAGTGGTAGGCCGACAGCCGCAACCCATAGTAGGTGCGCGACCCGACACCGCGATTGCAACGCCGGCAGCCGCAACGCCACCGGCCATCAGCGCCAACGGCTTCCGGCGCCCAAGGCCTGGCTTGCCGTCCATCGTGTCGTCTCGTGACATCGTCTCCTCCAGGTCCCGACCGAACGTCCCTCAAGGTAGGCGCGTCGGGGCCGGGAGCCCGGCGGCGCGCGAACCACAGACCGTTTCCAGGCATGGACGCTCACCGAAGTGGTTCCAGCGGGGTCAGGACGACTCGTTTTCGGGTGGCTCGGCCATATGCCAAGCGGGTGTGCGGTCTAAAACGGGGTGTCCTGACCCCGGGGGGCACTTGCGTAACCGGGTCGGGCCAGCGATGGTCGCTCCGATGCGCGCGCCGTCACGGCACCCCTTGCGCGCTCGCCAGGGAGAGAAGTGCACGAGCCAGAGGACCGGACGGCTCCCGCGGTGATGCCCGACGACGGCTTCCGGCTGGCCTTCGAGCACGCCAACGATGGCATCTTCATCGCGCGCGGCGACCGCTTCGTCGCCGTCAACCGGCAAGGCACCGAGCTTCTCGGCTACGCGCCGGGAGAGCTCGATGGGGCGCTGGTAACCTGCATCGCGCGGCCGGAGGACCTGGCGCTGCTTGCGTCGGAAATGGTTGAAGTCGCCGCGGGGCTGAGGGCGCGGCGCGAGTGGGTACTGCGGCGGCGCGACGGAACGACGCTCGACGTCGACATCACCAGTGTCTACCTGCCCGACGGTCGTTTCATGTCGATCGTGCGTGACATCAGCCAGCGGCGGCGTGAACAGCACGAGCTCGACGCGGCCCGGAGCGCGCTCGTGGCACTCATCAATGCACTGCCGAGCCCGGCGTTCATCGTCGACCGCGACTTCGTGGTCCTGATGTGTAACGAGGCGCTGGCAGAGTCGCTGGCGCTCCCGATGAACGCGGTGCTCGGCGGAGCCGTCGCCAAGATGTTGCCACCGATGGTCGCCGAGGCGCGCATGAAGCGCCTGCGCGAGGTATTCGCGACGGGAGTGCCGCAAGCATTCGACGACAACAGCGCAGGTCGTCACCACCGCAACACCATCTATCCGGTCGTCGGCGACGGCGGCGTGGTCGACCGCGTCGCAGTCTTTGCCATCGACATGACCGACGTGCGCCGGGCCGAGACGGCGATGCGCCTGAGCGACGTGCGCATGCGCGCCACCATCGATGGCCGACCCGACGTCTCGGTGCAATGGTACGACCGCGACGGGCGGGTGCTCCTCTGGAACCGCGCCTCCGAGAAGATGTTCGGCTACGCCGCGAGTGAGGCGCTCGGACAGAGCCTGGTCGATCTCATCTACACCCACGAGCAGCAGGCCGAGTTCCTGGCAGCGCTCGAGCAGATTTCCGAGAGCGGCAATCCGATGGGTCCCGTCGAGCTCACGTTCAGACGCCGTGACGGCACGATCGGCACCTGCCTCTCGACGATCTTCGAGATCCCGGGCGAAGACGGCGCGCCCTACTTCGTGTGCATGGATGTCGACCTCAGCGAGCGCAAGCGCGTCGAGGCGGAGCTGCGGCAAGCCCAGAAAGAGGAGGTCCTCGGGCGCCTCGCCGGCGGCATGGCGCACGACTTCAATAACCTCCTGACCGCCATCATCGGCTTCGCCGAAATAGGCCATGCCCGTGTACCGCGCGGCTCGGAGCCGTCCGAGTGCTTCGGTTTCGTGCTCGAGGCGGCGCAGCGCGGCGCGGCGCTCACGAGCAACCTGCTCGCGTTCGCGCGCAAGAAGGTGATCCTGCCGCGCTCGATTCTGCTGCGCGACGTGGTCGATCGACTGGTGCCATTGATGCGGCCCCTCATCGGCGAGCACATCGAGCTCGTCACGCGCCACGACCACGGGCCCGAGCACGTGACGATCGACGTCGGCAGCCTCGAGCAGGTGATCATGAACCTCGTCGTCAACGCGCGCGATGCGATGCCGGTGGGCGGACGGCTCACGATCGAGACGCGCACGGTCACGATCGAAGGCGCGCCTGGGCCGACCGAGGTCCAACCCGGGCAGTACGGCGTGCTCGCGGTGAAGGACACCGGCATCGGCGTTCCGCCCGAGCTGCACGCGCGCGTCTTCGAGCCCTTCTTCACGACCAAGAGCGTCGGCCAGGGCACGGGCCTCGGGCTCGCGACCTGTGCCGGCATCGTGCGCCAGGCGGGTGGGCACATCGGCCTCGAGAGCGGGCCAGGCGGCACGAGCTTCAAGGTGCACCTGCCCGTCACCATGGCAACCACCGGCGCGCCCGCGATACCTGGCAGCGCGCGCGACAAGGTCCGCGGCGACGAGACCGTGCTGCTGGTCGAGGACGAGCCCGCCGTGCGGGTGCTGATGGAACGGGTCCTGCGCTCGCTCGGCTATCACCTCCTGGTCGCCGGCGATGGACGCGAGGCGCTCACCGTCGCGGCCGCGCACGCGGGCAAGATCCATCTGCTGCTGACCGACCTGGTGATGCCGGAGATGGGCGGCCTCGAGCTGGCCGAGGCGCTCGTTGCACTACGGCCCGATACCCGGGTGCTGTTGTGCTCGGGCTACATCTCGGACCCCGAGCTCACCAACCGCGCGCACGCGCTACTGCCCAAGCCCTACTCGCCAGCGCAGCTTGCGCAGCGGGTGCGCGAGACGCTGGACGCGTAGCATTTCCGCGCCACACGAAGTGTCGCTCGACCGCATGGAAGCTTACCAGAACAACTCTAGCGACCAAGCGGTCTCTTTTTACTTCTCGAGTTCTGCAGCGAGGTGGTAGGGGACCCCAATCCCGTTCCCGGAGCTGCCATGTCCCGCCTGCTGCTTGCACTGTCCCTCCTCCTGACGGTCGCCGCTTGTGACGACGGAGGGGCCGCCATCCCCGGTCCGAGCAAGTCCGATGAGCGCTTCGCCATCGCGATCAGCGCGAACCCCAAGACCGACGGTCCAGCAGAGCTGCTGTCCGCATCGGATACGCAACGCCTCGTGCAAACGTTCGACAATGCCATCGCGGCCGGCGAGCTCACCGTCGCCAGCCTCGAGGTGGAGATTGCGCGCCTCGAGGCAACGAGCGCTACCAAGGCGCAGGAGATCGCGAGCCTCGTGCAGCAAATCGCCGCGCGGCGCGCCGATCTCGCGCGTCAGTACGACAACAACATGATCTTGTGCATGTTTTTTCCCAACCCGGCGACCTGCGTCTTCGCCAACTATCTCGCCAACGATGGGACCATGCGCAGCTATGAGACCCAGCTCGGTCAGGCACGCGCGGCGCAGGCCGAGGCCAACACGCAGATGTCGGCCTATAGCGCACGCAGGAACGCGCTGCGCGACCGGCTCGTCCCGATTCGCGCCTCGAAGGCGAGGCTTGTGGCCCTCGTGCGTTCGGGGGTCGAGGTCGGCGAGACACCGGCTGTGCTGGCGCAGTTGCCGGCGCTCTCGCCAGCCGCCAGCATTGCCTACTCCCGCATCACTGCGCTGCAGCAGGTGTCGTCCGCGACCGCTTCTGAGATTGCCATTCTCGTCCAGATCCGCAACGCGGCGGCTGAGCTCTCGGCGGCACTCGATGGCACTATCGGCACGTTGCGCGGTCTCCTGACGAGCGTCGATGCACTCGTGAGACAAGAGCGTGACCGCTTCATGGATCTGCTCGCGGCGGCACTCGGCGGTGACCCCGCCGCCGCCGTCGACCGCTGGCTCGAAGACGAGATTGCGGCCCTCACGCGGCGCGCGCTCGACGGCCTCGGCTGGCCGCGCGCGGAGTTCGTGGAACATCTTTTCGCGAGCCACCCAGCGGTCGCCGGCGTGGACGTCGCTGACGTGCTCGCAGCGCTCGGCGACGCAGCGAACGATGACGCAGAGCCGGACGACGGTGAGCCCACGGAGCCGGACGAAGGCGAGGCGACGGATGAGGTGGTCGTTCGCTCGAGCGACGCGCTCGGCATCTACGACAACACCGAGGCGGTCTCGATGGTGCGCGTGACTGACACGTTCGAGGCGGCCAGCGCCGAGATCGAGGTACACATCGAGCACACCTGGCGCGGCGACCTGCGCGTCTGGCTCGAACGTGAGGGCGTTGCGCCGATCGTGCTGCACGACCGGACCGGTGGGCAGGACGACGACCTCGATCTCTTCCTGCGCATCGCGCTCGAGCCGGTCGCCGCCAACGGCGATTGGCGCCTGCATGTGGCCGACGAAGTCGCGCTGGACGAAGGTCGGCTCGTGTCCTGGACGCTCACCCTGCGGACCGCGGCGCCCTGACGAACGCACGAGGCGAGACGCGCTCAGCGCTCTTGATGACGGCTTGATCGGCTGATGAGCGCGGCGCCCTGACGAACGCACGCGGCGAGACGAGTGCTCAAGGTACCGGCAGGCTGGCGCAGAAGTTGGTGATGAAAGCGTCGCCCGCATCCTTGTAGGTGCATGCGTCGCGCGATAGGCCGGTCCAGTCGGCATCCGAGCCACCGGGAATGTACCAACGACCACCGATGAGCGCGCCGCGCCCAGGCAGGTCATTGCCCGACGTGCCGAACTGACGGGGCGTGCCGGGTGCGCCGGTTGCGGCCATCAGCGGGGCTAAGAAGAAATCGATGCCGCCATTGATGCTCGTGCTCGAAGCACTGTTGGTGATGGTGCCGCTGGTGTAGCCGAGGACCTGCACGGTCGTGTTGAAGCCGATCGCGGTCGGCATATCGTCGGCCTGGGTCCCGAAGACGCGGGCCCACACCTGGGCGCCCGTCGAAGCATTCAGATTCACGACCCCGATGTCCTTGCGAGCGGCATAGGTGCCCGCGCTGTTGAGCCCTTCGAGCGCGCCCGAGACGGCAGCAGCCGCGTAGACCCACCCGCCTGACAGTAGGAGGTCGGAGGCTGTGTCGTCACCCGCGCTGCCCCAGTGCTGCACCCAGGTCACCACCGCGGGCGTCGCGTTGGTGAGCTTGTAGATGTAGAGGCCACCGCCGCCCGTGCCGCTCTGCGAGAGCGCGCCGACGATCGGCGAGGCTACGCGTCCGTGCACGTAGATGTTGGCGCCCTCGATGGCGAGGCCATCGGCGCTCTGGTCGAGCGTGTCGTTGTCGGCGTTCCAGCGGTCGGTGAAGTTGCCGTTCGCGAGGTCGACGGCGACCACGCGCGGGCTGCGTACGAGGCCGGTCGCCGCGTCGGATGACTCGATCAACATCAGGATGCGCGTGCCGTCGAACGCCAGGTCGACCGCGCTGTCGCGGCGAGGCGAGGCATAACGTTTGATCCAGACCCGGACGTTGCTGAAGCTGTTGTACTTCGCGATCCAGGCGTCCGCGTTCGAGGGCACGCCGCTGCCGTCGATGTCGCCTTCGGTCGAGCCCGCGACGTAGACGAAGTGGGGCGTGGCGTCATCGACGATGACGCTCGTTGCGGTGTCGCGTGCGCTGGTGCCGATCTGGATCTTGGCGTTGCCGGGCGTCTCATTGCCGTTGCTGCCATATTCAGAGAGGAACGCGTCACTGCCACCGAGCGCCGTCTGCCCGAGGATAGCGCCTTCGGTCGTTCCGGCGAGATAGACGCTGCCCGTCGAATGGAACGCTGCTGCGCGACCACGGTCGGCGAAGAACGTCCCGGTCTGGCGGATCCAATCGTTGCTGCTCTGGCAGATGCACTGCGCACAGCCATAGTGCGCGAACACCGCCGGCTCCGAGCACGGGCTGAGATTGCCACCGGAGCCTATCGCCTTGGCTGAGACGGTCGTGCAGCCGAGTGCCGTCGCGGTGAAGTTTATCGACCAATCGGTACCGGTCACGCCCGCGGGAGAAGCGTTTATCGGGGCACCGCCGCAGCTGTCGCCGTAGTAGAGGTTGACCACGTCGGGGTCGTTGACGGCCTTGCCGAGCGCTTTGATGTTGGTCGTCGTAAAGTCGGCGGAAGGCGGCTCGAAGCCGATAATCCGAGGCGCGTTGACCGGCTGCACATGCGTGTAGTCGAACTTGTTCGAGCAGAGCGACGTGTTGCCGACGGCGTCGACCGCGTTCGCGTAGAAGCTCGTCACGGTCGCGGGATTGGCGGGTGCATTGATCGTGAACGCCCCCGTCACGCCGGTCGCGGGACCGCTGGCGACGGGGCTGCCGGTGCAGACGGCGTTCCGGTAGATGTAGGTCGTGACGCCGGGCTCGCCGGTCGTGCCGCTGAGATTGGGGGACTGGTCGGTCGACCCCGACGCGGGGTTCGAAGACGTGATCGCCGGCTTGGGCGGGCCGCCCGAGTCGTGCGTGTAGGGGAACGCATCCGAGCACGGAGAGGCATTGCCGAGCGCATCCGTCGCGCTCGCGTAGAAGTTGGTGACCAAGTCGGCGGAGGCAGTGACGGCGATCCCGACGAAGTGGCCGGTGCCGTCGGCGGTGCCGCTCACGGGCGTGCCGGTGCAGGTCGGGGTCGTGTAGATCTTGATCGTGCTGCCCGCCTCGGCGCTGCCGGCGAGGGTCGGGGTCAGCACGTCCGAGGGCGACGCGGGCGTCGAGCTGTCGAGGGTCGGCTTCGCGGGACCCGACGTGTCATGGATGTAGGTGACCGCGTTCGAGCAGCCCGAGGTATTGCCGATCGCGTCGCGCGCGAGCGCTGTGAACGTCGTCGTGCTGTTGGCGCTGACCGTGACGGCGATGGCGAAGGTCGTGCCCGCGGCGGCGAGCGTCGTGGTCGGCGTGCCCGAGCAGGCGCCATTGGCGAAGAGGTCGATGCTGGCGCCGGGCTCGCTGAAGGTGCCGTTGACGGTCGGGGTGGTGACGGTCCCGGACGGCGACGCGGGCGTCGTGCCGGTCAGCACCGGGGCCGAAGGCGCGTCGCCATCGTGCGTGTAGGTCAACGGGGCCGAGCAAGCCGACACGTTGCCGGCCGCATCGGTGGCGGTCGCAGTGAACGTCGTCACGGTGTTGGCGGCGGCCGTCACCGGACGCGAGAAGGCGGCGACCGTGGTCGGGCCGAAGCTCGCGACCGCACTGCCACCACACGCCGCGGCGGCGTAGAGGCGCACCGTCACCCCGAGCTCGGCGCTGCCATTCAAGCTCGGGGTGAGCACGTTCGATGGGGACGACGGGGTCGTGCCACTCAGCACTGGGGCGGCCGGAGCTTGGCTATCCGATACGTAGGCGAGCACGTCCGAGCAATCCGAGATGTTGCCGGCGCTGTCGGTCGCGTTCGCGCGCAGCTCGGTCGTCGTGTTGGCGGCGAGACTGGTGGCAAAACTAAACGACCTATCGGCGGCCGCGAGCTGCGGGGTCGTCGGGGCGCCAAGCGGGGTGACGCAGGCGTCGGCGAAGAGGCGCACGGTCGTGCCCGCATCGGCCTGGCCCTTGACGCTCGGGCTGGTGCTTGGAGACGGCGAGGTGGGCGTCGTCATCGTGAGCACGGGCTTGGTGGGGCGGTTGCCGTCGTGCACATAGGCGAGCCCGGTCGAGCAGCCCGACGTATTGCCGGCGGTGTCGGTCGCCTTGCCGTAGAACGTCGTCGTCGCGTTGGCGCCGGCGGTCCCGGTGATGGCGAAGACGCCGGTCGTCGCATCCGCGCTGGCACTCGCGGGCAGCGGTGTGGTGCAGGCCGAACTCGTAAAGAGGGTGATGGTCGTGCCGATCTCGGCCGTGCCATTGATGACCGGCGTGAGCGTGCCGTTGGACGGCGAGGGCGGCGTCGTCGAGATGAGCACCGGTGCGGACGGCGCCTGGCTGTCGTGCACGTACTCGAGCGGCGCCGAGCAGCCCGAGACATTGCCAACGACGTCGACCGCGTCGGCGACGAACGGGGTCGTCACATTCGGCGACGCGACGCCGCTGATGACGAACGCGCCCGCGACGATGGGCGATGTGCCAAGCGGCGTGCCGCTGCAGGTGCCGACATAAAGGCGCGCGGTCGCGACGTCGTCGCGGTCGCCGGTGCCCGAGACGGCGGGGTTCAAGCCCGTGCGGGACGGCGACGTGGGGTTGGTCGCGGTGAGGACCGGGGTCGCCGGGGCGAGCGAGTCATGGGTGTAGACGAGCGGCTCGGGCGAGCACTCCGAAACGTTGCCGGCACCGTCGGTCGCCGTGCCGTGCAGGACCGAGGTGGTGTTGGTCGGGACCGTCGCGTCACCGCTGAAGCTGCCGCCGGCGCTCGCGAGTGCCGTGCCGATGGGCGGCGTCGAGCAATCGGGGTCGGTGTAGAAGGTGACGGTCGCACCGATTTCGCCGCTGCCGCTGACGGTCGGCGTGGCGTTGGCGGAGGGCGACGCGGGAACGGTCACGGTGAGCGTCGGTGGGGCCGGCGCAGCGTTGTCGCAGGCGTCGCCGGGCGCTTGCCCGTCGGAGTCGGCCTGGTCGCTGTTGGCGACGATCGGGCAGTTGTCGGCGCCATCGAGGAGGGTGTCGTCGTCGTCGTCCGAGTCGCAGGCGTTGCCGAACGGGTCCGTGTCGCTGTTGAGCTGGTCGACGTTCGGAGTCAGCGTGCAGTTGTCGTTGACGTCGAGGATCGTGTCGTCGTCGTCGTCGGGGTCGACGCAGTCGGCGATAGTGTCGCCATCGCTGTCGAGAAAGCCCTCGTCGCTGGCGTCGTCGCAATCGTTGTCATGGCCGTCGCAGATCTCGTCTGCGAACGGCCGGGCGTCGCACGCCGTGAGGCCGAACTCGGTGCAGCTGCGGGTGCCGAGGCACGCGCGGTCGTTGCAGGTCGTGAAGGCGTCCTCTTCGACGGCCCGCCCCGAGCACTCGCAGACACCGGCGGTCGGTACGCACTGCTCGGTCGCGGCTCCACCTTCGAGGGCGACGACTGACTGGCAGCTGTAGCCCGTCGGGCAGACCTCCTCGGCGCCGCAGCCGATGCCACAGAAGGCGCCCGCGCGGTCGTCGCCGCCGCGCGCACAGCGGTCGCCGGTCGCGACGGTGGCACCGCCCTGGCATTGGGCGTCGGCCGTGCAGGGGCGGCACAGGTTCAGGCCGACCTCGACGCAGATGAAGGTCGGGTCGGGCGTCGGTTGGTTCACGAGTTGGCAGCGCCAATCGAGCGGGCAATCGCTTGTGCAGTATTGGGTGCACACCTTGCCGCCGTCGCGCGAGGGCAGGCAGAAGTCGCTGTTGCAGTCGGCGTTGTCGGCGCACGGGCAGCCGAATCCGCCGGGGTCGGTCGTGCAGGTCGCGGCGACCTCGTCGTCGTCGCTGTCCTCGACGCTATCGCCGGCGTCGGTCTCGGGCGGCCGGGTGTCGGGGAACGTCACCTCCTCGGTGAGCACGCTGTCGACCACGTCAGCGACGTCGCCGTCGAGCCGCCGGGAACCGTCGTCGTCGCCGCCGCATGCGGCAAACACGGCGACGAGCAAGAGGGGGAGGCGAGCGGAGAACGGGCGGCGGGAGGGCGCGTGCATCCGTTCGATTAGGCCAATGTGGGCCGCGAAAGCAAGCGAGACGGCCGGGGGCGGCGTCGCTCGCTCCTCGGCGGCCTCGAGGCCTGCCTCGTCGCGGCTCCTTGCCCGCGGCCGTCTCGCTGGCGTACTCGCGGCGCCTTGGCCGGGCGTCGCACTGGCGAATTCGCCGCCGAGCTGATTGGCATTAATGGGCTCAGCCAAAGGTAGCGTGACGGAGGTGGGGATGCGGTGTGAGGGAGGGAGCACTGCGCGGTTCGCCGCGGGTGCTCGTGCGGGCATGGGGTGTTCCAGATGGCGGGGCTTGTCGCGAGACATCGCAAGCCCCGCCATCGGTCTCATCCGCAGCGGTGCAATGCCTCGCGGGGATCAGCGGATCTGGTGCGGGTCCGTGCCTGGCGCATAGACGAGCGGCCCGACCTGGGCCACCCAACACGAACGTGACCTTCTTCGCGTTGCGCATGCCGCTAGGGAAGATGACCAGCGGCGCGCCTTCGACGACCATCGTCTCGAGCTCGACCGGATCGCCCAGGCGCAACGGCTCGTCGAGCTTGATGACGCCGTCCGTCCTGCGCGCGCCCGATCGGCCACTGGCGCGATAGACATAGCGCCGCGACCCGTCCGCCTGCGGCCGCTCGAGCTCCAGGAACGACCCGTCGCCGTCATCGCGAGCACCGCAATCGGCGCGTCGGCTTCGACCCCACGCGTGCTCCTCGGTCGGATTGTCCGGGTCGCGTGCGCTGTCCCGGACACTGTCCAACGGTAGCACGGGGGCTCAGCGAGCGTGCCGGCGCGCGGAACACCACCGCGCAGGCGCCGCAGCGGGCCTGGGTGCCCGTCGGGCGCGCAGAAATCACCGGGTTGTCGGTGATTCGAGTCCGGGTCTGAGGTAGGGTCGGCCCGTTCCGAGGCATCCACGCAACCTGAAGACCCGAGTGCACATGCAGCTCCATCGACTCCGCACCCTCTGCGCCGCCCTCCCCCTCGCCCTCATCATGGCCGCCGCACCCGGCGTCTTCGCCGAAGACGGCCTGCCCGACGAGCCCGGCGTGAAGACGCCTTCCGAAAAGGCGCAGGCCCGCGACGCCGCCATCGACCGCGGCTTCCTGACGAGCCATGCGGAGACGATCGGCGCGAAGCAGTGGGCCATCAACGCCTACGAGCTCGTGTTCCTCGGCGTGACGTACGGGTTCACAAATGACATCCAGATGTCACTCTCGACGCTCTTGCCGGTAACGACCGACATCCCGCTCGTGCTCGCGCTGCAGCCGAAGTTCGTGATCGCGCGCACGCCCGAGACGGTCGTCGCCCTCCGCGTGCCCTTCACCTACGTCAAGGACACAAGCGGCAACGGCAGCTCGGCCGGTTTCCTCGGCGCGGGTCTCCTGGTCGACCACTACTTCGGGCCCAGCGGCCGCATCGGCCTGCACGCGGGCCTGCTCGTGGCGGGCGTGTTCGGCGACTTCGACTTTGATGCTGGCGGCGACGGCGATGGCTTGTCCTTTGCCGACGGCGCCGCCTTCGAGCTCGACCTCGGCGCGAGCTTCGGCGTCTCGAACAGCGTCAAGCTCATCCTCGAAGGCCAGATCTTCGCCGCCGCTGGCGACGGCGGCTTCGAGGTCGCCGACGTGGTGCTCATCAACTATGGCGTGCGCATCCACGGCTCGGGCCTCGCGGGCGACCTCGGCTTCATCCGCCCGATCGGCATCGACACCGATCCCTTACTGCTCGGCATCCCGTACGTCGCGATCTCCGCCCGCTTTTGATTCACCTCGTCGTCCATGCCCCTGCCTTCGAAACGGCATTGGAGGCGCGCGAGCCTCCCTGTTGGACCATCTCGAGCGCCACGGCGAAGCCCGACTCTTCAACTTGAATCTCGCACCAGTGGTGCGAGTTGCTCGTCGTCGTCCGCCTGTCGAGCCATCAACGGTCCATTCAGGATTCGCTACCGGGCGCACGTAACGCCGCCCTGTTGCGTGCTACGTCGAGGTAGCTGCCGTTGGGCGACTTGTCCCCGTGGCGAAGCTCGCCGACTTGCCTCAGTCGATCTTCCCCCAACGCTGACGCGCCTCACCGCGGCGGGGCTTACCGCTCGCGGTGCGTGGAACGCTGCGCGGTGCGGTCGTGACGACGTTGTGCACGAGCAGGTCGAGGCGGTCTGCGATGTGCGCGCGCAGGGCACGAACGAGCTCGCTCGAATCACTCTTAGGGGCGGCCTCGATGACGACGATGATGCGCTCGGGTCCGCCGCTCGGGTCGACCACGCCGAAGGCTATCACCCCGCCGGTGCGAATGCCCGGCACCTCGAGTGCGACGGCTTCGATCTCTTCCGGGAAGAAGTGGCGGCCGCGCACGATGATGACGTCCTTCTCGCGCCCGCTGATATAGAGGTTGCCGTCGGCCACGAAGCCGACGTCACCGGTCTTCACCCACGGGCCCGCGAACGCCGCGGTCGAACGCTCCAGGTCGCGCCAGTAGCCGACCATGGCCGAACGCCCGCTGACCTCGACGCGCCCCGCGATCCGCTCGCCGACCGGCTGGCCCTCGGCGTCGACGATGCGCAGCTCGGCACCGGGTAGCGGCGTGCCGCACGAGACGAGCTCGAGCCCGGCCGGGTCCTCGTGAACGACCTCGCCCGGAGCGTTGGCCGCACGCACACGCACACTCGAGAGCCCGGTCGCAAGGGTCGCGACGCAGGCGTACTCGGCGAGACCATAGGCGATGACCCACGGGTCGGGCGCGAAGCCGAGCGGGGCGAGCATCGCATCGACCCGGCGCAGGACGTTGGCAGCGACCGGCTCTGCCCCGACCACGCAGCCGCGGATCTTCGACAGGTCGGGCAGCGCGATGCCGCGCTCTGCATCTTTTAGGAGCCTGCGCGCCGCGAGATCGAACGCAAACGGCGGCCCCGCTAGCAGCGTCGCGCCATGCTCGGCGGACACGCGCAGCCACTGGCCGGGGTCCAGCGCGAACTGCTCGGTCGTCATCAAGACCTGCTCGGCGCCCTCTGACAGAAGGAACACGAGCGAGCCGACGAGCCCCATGTCATGCGCCAGCGGCACCCAGTAACAGCCGACGTCGTGCGGCGTCGCGCGGAGCCTCTGGGCGATCGCCTCGCCATTGCCGAGCACCGCGTCCTGCGTGAGCACGACCCCTTTCGGATCGCCCAGCGAGCCGGACGTGAACTGGATGAGGCCAATGCCGTGCGGTCGCGCCGGCGTCGGTGCGGCATCGAGTGTCGCCGGATCGAGGACCTCCAGGTGGCGGGTCTGGGGCGACGTGCTCAGGAGCGAACGCAGCGCAGGGGTCGCGAGGATCGGCGCGTCGTCGGCCAGGTGCGCAATGCGCGCGAGCCCCTCGAGGTAACGCGCGGTGTCCGCGAACGGGCGCGGCAGCGGCAATACCGACGGCACAAGACCCGCATGCAAGGCGGCAAAGAAGGCGGTCACCGCGGCCGACCCATTCGGCATCACGAGCAGCAGCGGCCGCCCGACCGGGTAGCGCTCGGCCAGCGCCGAGCCCATGCGCTGTGAGGCGTGGCGCACGTCGGCGTAGGTCAGCCGGGAGGCTTCGCCGATGAAGTGGAAACCACGCGACGTGCGCGCGGCGGCATCGAGGGCAGCGAGGATCGATCGGTCCATGGTGTGGCCACACATAGCACCGACGCGCGCGCTCGCCAAAGGATGGCGAAGCCTGGCGGCCCTTAGAAGAGCGGCGCCGTCACGCAGCGGAAAAGACCGTAGGCCCTGCCGAGCGCGGTCGCGTCGAGCGTCGTCACGACCGCGTCGCGCGCCTCGAAGAACGCGACCCAGGTCGCGACGTAGTCGCTCGCGAGCGCGCGATAGGCGTCGGGGAAGCCGACGGGCTCGAATGTCGGCAGCCACACGCGTGCGCGCTCGCCGGCGAAATGAGCCTGCAACGCATTGGCCGGCGAGAAGAACGTGCCGTGGTAGCCGGTGGGCGCGCCGCTGTCGGCTTCGAGATAGAGGGGCGGCAACATCGGCAACCGGTGGACCGTGACGCCAAGGTCGGTCAAGGTCGTGGCGACGTCGTCGAGATACTCGCGAACGCGCCAGCCGAGTTCGATCTCGTGGCCGTAGGTGATGATCCCGAGCACATCCTCGCGCACCTCGGGCACCATGACCTCGTCGGCGGCGAGCGCCAGGATCACGAGATCGATATGGTCGGTCTTCTCGCCCGGCATCGACGGCAGCACCACGATGCGATCACGCGGCGTGCGCGTGGCACTTGCCAGCAGGTCCAGCACCGCCTCGCGCGAGCGCGGCTTCCAGCCCGCCGTGCGCAGGTGCGCCGCATCGCTACCCTCCGAGGCCGCCGTGTTGAGGCGAATCAGCCGGTCGGACGCGAACAGCCAGCGCCCGGTCGCGACGAGATTGCCATTCTCGTGGAGCAGCGGCAGCGATTCGGTACGCCGCCATTCACCGCCGGTTGCGCCCGGATGGGGGTACCACTGGTGTGCCGGCGAGGGCGGCGTCACGGGGATCCAATTCGAGCCGGTATAGCCGCTGCGGGTCGGGTTCACCGATAGGTACGAGACGACGACCTTGCCCTCGGGCGTGCCGACGACGATCGGCGTGTAGTCGCGGGTCCACACGACCGATGTATCGCGCGAATAACCGCCGCTCGGCCCTTCGTAGCCGGTGCCCGACGCGACCAGGCGGGTGCCGAGCGCGTCGCGCAACGTGCGGTCGAAGTCCGGCGCCAGCTCGTCGAGCAGGTTGTGTACCTGGACCCCGCGCACGGTCGCGGAGTCGGGCAGGACGCCGGTGAAGGTCGCCACATTGGCCGGGTCGAAGGCGCTGTCACCCTTGCCTGGCGTCACCTCGGACGCGTCGCCCGCATCAGCTGCTGGGTCTGCCTTCTCCGCCGCGCCGCCATCGCAGCCGATCGCAGCGGTCATGCAACCGACCAGCGCCCCTACCCGCGCGATCATCGCTGAACGTACCCCGAACATCGCCATCGTGCCCCTCGCTTCGGACCGTGACCACGCTCCGCGCGCGTGGTCAACAGGACCTGCTTGTACCTCAGAAGCCGTTCAGATGCGCGTCAGAATGGCGCCACGCAGACCAACGCACAACGCCCAGTCGCTGCGTCACAGAAGAGCCCCACCTCGCAGGGGCCGTTGCCGAGGCCGCCAAGACCGCCGAGCCCGCCAAGCCCGCCAAGACCGGTCGCCAGCTCGCACGCGTCGCCAGCTTCGCCGAGCGGCGCACAGGTCCTCGCGACGCAGCGAAGTCCCGGCTCACAGTGCATCGCGAAGCTATTGTTCGAGCAGGTTTCGCCGAGCGAACGCGGGCCCTCGCAGAAGCCAGCGTCACCGCAGGAGAGGCCCGCGGCGCAACCGGCCAGGTCGCGATGTTCTCGGAGATCGACCCCGCCTCGGTCGAGCAGCTCAGCAGCGTTGGTGCGAGACTTTACGTGGAGTTGACAGTCGGCCGAGAGCGCATGGCGACAATTCGCGTGGAGCGCTGTCAGGTTCTCGTGTGCACGGCTCTACCCCTTCGCAGGTCGCGTTGACCTCGCACACGAACCGGGAGGACGCGATGAAGCTCATGCAGAAGGTGCTTACGACGATGGCGACGATGACGGTGCTGGCAGGTGCGGTGGGTGCAGCGGGCGCGGCGAACGCGGTCGTGCTGCGCAACGAGGACACCGAGAACCACACGGTCACCATCACCTCGCCGACGATGCACAAGCAGTACGAGTTCCGCGCGCGCACGCTGTCGCTCATCGTGTGCGTCGGCGTCTGCGAGTTCACCATCGACGGTGTCGGCACGACCCGCGCAGAGGGCGACGAGATCGTGGCAATCCAAAACGGCAAGCTCGTCACGCTGCCCGCGCCCGCAAGCGAGTAGGCTGCTCGTCCGGGCCACTCGGTCAGCACACGCGGCTGAGCTTGCCGCGCGGCGGGCGCCGTGGTCCCCTTCGGCGCATGCCAACCGGCGCTCCAGACGATCGGGTCGTCGCCCTGGGTCCGCCCCGCCACGCGTGTCACGCGTGCGGCTCGTGCTGCACGGGCTGGCGCGTCAAGGTCCTCGAGCACGAGGTCGAGCGCATCGAGCGGCATGCACAGGCGCTCGCGGTGACCGACCCGATCGTCGACGGCACGCTGCGCACGGTGAGCGGGGCCTGCGTATTTCTTGGCGCCGACCGCCTCTGCCGCCTCCACACGACCTTTGGCGCCACCGAAAAGCCGGTCGTCTGCCAGGCCTTTCCGCGCCTCGCCGTGCACACCGGCGACGCCATCCGGATCGGCGTCGACCCCGGCTGCTCGAGCACCTGGCAGAGCTTCGTCGCCGGGCCCGAGCTCGACTTCCCCGCCGTTCGCTCGCCGCGCTCGGAGCCGCTCCCTCCCGAGCTGGCCGCGACCGAGCAGGCCCTCATCCGCCTCTGTCGCCAACCCACTATGACGCTCGCGCAGTTGGTCGGCCTGGTCGCCGAGCAGCCCGGCCACGCGCCGAAGCTGCCGCCCGGCCTGACGCGCCGCTTCCTGGCCGCGATGAAGCGCCTCGATTTCTTCGTGACCGCCGACGACGCGGGCCCGTTCTTGCGGGCGGACCTCGCGAAGGCCGCCACATTTGTCCACAACGTCGACCCCGAGCGCGCCCCGAAGCTGCTGTTCCCGCGCGACGCATCGGCGCTGGTGCTGGAGACGCTGCAACGCACGTTGTTCCTGCGGCTGGGGGACGCGCAACTGCCGCCGATGGGCAAGTTCGTGCTTCAGCTCGCGGGGGCCATCGCCTGTGCCTATGTCTACCATCGCAGCGACACCTTCGGGCGTGCGCTCGCGGCCTGGTCGCGGCTATCACGCCTGCCCGACTTCTGGGTAGCGTTCACTCCCGACGCGGATGCGGCGCGCACGCTGATGACCGGGCTTCGTTGAACGATGATCCCGGCGATCTTGGACAAGGAACGGAACTCCCCGATGTGGCCAACCGACATTCGCCCCCCGCGCCGACTTTGGACCCTGGTGCTCACGACGCTCGCCGTGTGCGCGGGCAGCGGCTGCAAGTCGCCCGAGACCGGCCCGGTGCTGCCGATCACCCCCAACGACTTTCTCGCCGCCGCGGCGCCGACCTTCGTCACGGCGACCCTCGGTGACGACGCCGCCGACGCCCGGGTCCGCGGCCAGGCCGAGCTGGTGCGCGAGTTGCTCTTTCCAAAGTCGACGCTCGTCACCGACGTCGAGGCCGCGAGCACCTGGCCCGAGCACCCGGTCGTCTACGGCGGCCCCCACGTCAATGCGCTCATGCGCGATCTGGCGCCCGGCCTCCCGTTCGTGATGGACGCCGCGCATCTCGCCATCGGCGACCTCGACCTGAAGGGCGACAGCTACCAGCTCGTGACCGTGCTGCCCGCACGCTCGGAGTCCCCGTCGCACCCGGAGATGCTGTTGTACGCCGGCACCGGTCCCGTCGGGGTCGCCGAGATCAACGCGATCGGCCGCGGCAACGACGCGATCCTGGTGGCCGACGTCTTCGGCCCGCTCCACACCGGGCGCTGGGTGCGCGCGGCCGACGGCACGGTGAAGGCCAAGCTCGGCCCGGCCGGCCGACGCATCGCCTGGCGCGACGTCAGCCGCGCGGGCGCCGCCGGCACGACGATCTATCGCTTTCCGGCCGAGCTTGCCGCCGCCGCGGACGAGTCCGACCTCATCGACGCGGCCCAGCGCGGGCTCGAGCAGGCGGTCGTCATGCTGGAAATGAAGTCGCCCCCACCGCTCACGATCTATGTGCACCCGGACGTGCGCTCAAAGCAGGCGTTGACCGGCAATGCCGGCGACGGGCACGCGATCCCGGGCGCGCGCGCGTTGCACATCGTCGCGCGTTCGCCGGTGTCGGTGCTGACCTCGCTGGTCGCGCACGAGGCGACCCACATCCTGGCGTACGCGGCCTATGGCGCGGCCGGCACGCCCCTGCTTGGCGAAGGTCTGGCCGTGTGGGTGAGCGGCCAGTACGGCGGCGGCAGCCTCGACAACTGGGAGCAGAGCCTCGGCAAACATCCGTCGCTGCGCGACATGCTGGGCCCGATCTTCCGCAAGACCGCCGAGCGCGTCGCCTACCCGAGCGCGGGCCTACTCGTGAAGACCGCCGTCGAGCTGGTCGGGCGTGAGGCCGTCACGACGCACCTCTACGGCGCCACCGCCTCGACCTGGGACACGGCCTGCAGAGCCGCCGGCACCACTTCGGACCTCATCGAGCAGGCGCTCGCGCGGAGGCTAGAACGTCCCTGACCCAACTCTTGCCGCGTTCGGCCAGACCAGTACCCAGGTCCTTGTCGATACGCTGCTCGTACCATTGAGCAGCCTCTCGAAGCTCCACCAGCGCTGCTGGATGGAAGCTCCGCAATTATGGATTTCCAGTCGGCGGATCGTGCGACGTCAAGGCCTGCGGATCAGGGTTCGCCACGTCGGGCAGCGTCACCGGCAACGACCCTGTGACGCCGCTCGAGTCAGTCCCGGGGCAAGTGAGTGTCGCCCGCGGGACGTTGCATGACCCAGGCCCGCGGCGCCGCGCCGATCCGGATCTCTGCGATCGTCTCGAAGCCGAAGCGCCGGTAGATTTCGGGGTTCGCGGGGTTCGTGGTCTCGAGGACAACGGGCCAGCCGTGGCGATCGGCATGTGCCAGCAGGCCTTCCATCAAGCGGCGCGCGATGCCTCGGCCCTGCATCGCCGGGTCGACCGCGAGCAGCTCGAGGTGCACGTGCGGCATCAGCGGATGCGCACGTGCAAGCGCCCGGAGCACGCGCCAAGCGATGACCAGGCGGTGCCACGACCGGACCGACGCCAGGACGCGCAACGCCGGTCCGACGTCCACGACGGACGAGCCCGCTAGCTCCACGTCGGGCGCATGCCACGCGATGAAGCCTCCGTCCGTCACTTCGACCCGGGCGCGACGAAGGGCCAGCGCCATGAGAGCGCGTAGCTTCGGCACGCGCCGACGCGGGAAGAGCCACTGATAGAACGGATCTTCATCGAAGGTCCGCGCGGCCAGATCCGGCAACGATTCCAAGGTCATATCATGCGCGCCGGCCGAGGCCTTGCCAACGCGCGACGCTCGGCATGTCCCCCTCGGTGCCATCCGGTGCGGACGTTGCGTCGGCATCGGGCACCGCGGTCGCATCGCTCGCGACGTCGTCGGACATCTTCGCGGCATCCGAACCACAGCCCGCGAGCGCGCTCGCGACGAGAACTGCGCAGCCGAGACGGAAACGGTTCATGGGTGCCCCTTTCGGAACGGGCGGCTCAGGGAGCGCTTTCACCCTCTTCGTCGTCCTCGATGTCGAGGTTGTCGATGTCGAACTCGAGGTCGTCGACCGCGAGCAAGCCGCCGCCGCCGTCGCCGGTCGGCTCGGCGATCCAGCCGAGGTACTTGCCCTTGGCCTTGTCGGCCTTCGACTCGAGCACAAAGCTGACCTTCAGGATGTTCTCGGGGTCGAGCGTGGTCTTCTGCACACCCACCACGATTAGATCGGGCTTCTTGCCGACCGTGTCGATGTCGCTCAGCTCGAGCTTCTTCATCAGCTCGGCCAGCGCCTCGGCGCCCTTCGAGATGCTGGTCGCCACGCGGTGCATGACGTTGTGCTCGACCTTCGGATCCGAGTTCTGTTCGACCAGCTTCGCGATGAGCCGCCCGTCCTCGATGCGGCGCCACTCGCGCGGCCCGGGCAGGAGCTGCTCGTAGCCCTTCCACGCCGCGTCGTCGCGACTGATGAACAGGAGCTCGGTGCCCATCGACGCACGCACCCGATCATCCAGGCCCTGCGGACGCTTCGGGAAGTAGAACAAGAGGTCGCGGTTGCCCTGCCCCTGACGTCGCCCGACATAGATCCCATCGCGCGCCTTCGTCACCTCGCGGATCCGATTCTCGACCGCGTTCAGGCGGCCCTCCTCCTCTTCCGAGGGGAGCCCGTCCGCGTTCCTGTTGGTCATCGGGATCCGGATCCCGAAGAACCACGGATGCGTCCTCAGCGGGAAGTCCTCGCCGTGACCGAGATCGAGGAGCACCTCGAAGATCTGGTCCCCGACCAACACCCGCCACATCTCGTACATCGTGGCATACGCCATGTTCGTTACCCCGCGAGGCGCACGCCTCGAAGCTGTTGCGGTTACTTGTGGATGGCGCGTCGGGCGCAGTCAAGCGCCGCCTCGCGCACGATCTCGCTGAGGGTCGGATGGGCGTGGCAGCTGCGCGCGATGTCTTCGGACGAGGCGCCGAACTCGATCGCCAGCGCCACCTCGGCGATGAGATCGCCCGCCTGCGCGCCGATGATGTGGCAGCCGAGCACGCGGTCGGTCTCCTTATGGGCCAGCATCTTGACGAAGCCGTCGCCCTCGCCGAGCGCCAGCGCGCGCCCATTGGGGCCATACTTGAAGCGCCCCTTCACGAACGGAACGCCCGCCTGCACGAGCTCTTCTTCGGTCTTGCCGACACCAGCGACCTCGGGGTGCGTGTACACGATCGACGCGATCGCGTCGTAGTTGACGTGCCCGTGCCCGCCGGCCAGGATCTCGGCGACCGCCATGCCTTCGTCTTCGGCCTTGTGCGCCAGCATCGCGCCGCGCGTCACGTCGCCGATGGCGAAGATGCCGGCCACGTTGGTCTGGAACTCGCCGTCGATCTGCACGCGCCCCCGGTTGTCGAGCGCGACCCCGACCGCGTCGAGGCCTAGCCCGTCGCTGAACGGTCGCCGCCCAACGCACACGAGCACGCGGTCGCCGGTCACCTCGTGGGTCTGGTCGTCCTTACTGCGCCAGCGGACGACCACTTCCTCGCCCTTGACTTCCGCCGCCTCGACGCGCGCGCCGAGGATGAACTCGAGGCCCTGCTTGGCCAGGATCCTGTGCGCCTCGGACGCGACTTCGCCGTCGACGCCGGGCAGGATCCGGTCGAGGTATTCGAGCACCGTCACCTTCGCCCCAAGCCGCGACCAGACGCTACCGAGCTCGAGCCCGATGACGCCCGCGCCGATGAGCACGAGGTGCTTGGGGACCTGCGACAGTTCGAGCGCGCCGGTAGAATCGACGACGCGCTCGTTGTCGATCGTGATGCCGCGCAAGCTGGTCGGGACCGAGCCCGTCGCGATGACGACCGCGGCCGCCTCGACGGTCTCCTCGCTGCCGTCGTCGTGCGTGACGACGACCTGGTGATAGCCGTCAGCACCTTTGGCGATGCGGCCAAGGCCGGACAGCCGGGTGATCTTGTTCTTCTGGAACAGGAGCGCCACGCCGCCCGTGAGCTGCGCGACGATCTTCACGCGCCGCTCCTGCATCTTGGCGAGGTCGAGCCCGACTTCGCCGACGTTGATGCCATGCTCGGCCAGCGTATGGCGCGTCGCCGCGTAGCGCTCCGAGCTCTCGAGGAGAGCCTTCGACGGGATGCAGCCGACGTTCAGGCAGGTGCCGCCAAGGGTCTTGTCCTTCTCGACGCACGCGGTCTTGAGGCCGAGCTGTGCGCAGCGGATGGCGCACACATAGCCGCCCGGCCCCGATCCGATAACGACCACGTCAAAGCGTTGCATGCTGCCCATCTCGTGTTCCCCCGATGTTGTGCGATCGATCCCCACGGCGCGACAGGCGGCTCAGATCTCGAGCAGCATGCGCGCCGGATCCTCGAGGCACTGCTTGACCTTCACGAGGAAGCTGACCGCCTCGCGCCCATCGACGATGCGATGGTCGTAGGACAGCGCGACGTACATCATCGACCGGATCTCGACCTTGCCCGCGACCGCGACCGGGCGGTCCTCGATCTTGTGCAGGCCGAGGATGCCGACCTGCGGCGGGTTCAGGATCGGCGTCGACATGAGCGACCCGTAGACGCCACCGTTGGAAATCGTGAACGTGCCGTTGCTGAGATCGGCAAGCGACAGCGTGTTGTTCTTCGCCTTGTCGGCGAGCCCCGCGAGCGTCTTCTCGAACTCGGCAAACGAGAGCTGGTCGACGTCGCGCACGACCGGCACGACGAGGCCCTTGCCGCCGCCGACCGCGACGCCCAAGTGGTAGTGGTGCTTGTAGACGACACTGTCGCCGCGCACCTCGGAGTTGACGCTCGGGTAGGCTTTCAAGCCTTCGATGACCGCCTTCGCGAAGAAGCCCATGAAGCCGAGCTTCACGCCGTGCGCCTTCTCGAAGCTGTCCTTGTAGGTGTTGCGCAGGCCCATGACCGCGCTCATGTCGATCTCGTTGAAGGTCGTCAGGATGGCGGCCGTGTGCTGGGCTTCGACCAGCCGACGCGCGATCGTCTGACGCAGCTTCGACATCACGACGACTTCCTCCTTGCCGCCATCGGCGGTGCTGGAGGTCGGGCTGGACGTGGCCGCTGGCGCTGCCTTGAGCGTGGCCGCTGGGGTCGAAGTCACCTGTGGCGGCACGACGGGCGCGCTGTTGCGGTTGGCCAGGTAGTTGAGCACGTCCTCTTTGAGGATGCGCCCACCCGGGCCGGTACCGTGGATCTGCGCCGCCTGCAGCCCGTTGTCATCGAGCAGGCGACGGACCGCGGGCATGAGCGCGACGTCGGAGGACGCGGGCGCGGGCGCGGGCGTGCTAGCGGGCGCGGGCGTGTTTGCGGGCGCGGGCGGGGGCGTGGGCGCGCTGGCGGGCGCGGGCGTGGGCGCGGGCGTGCTGGCGGGCGCGCTGGCGGGCGCGGGCGTGGGCGTGCTGGCGCTCTCATCGATCCGCGCAATGACGGCCCCAATCTCGACCTTGCCGTCGACCTTCACGACGTGCTCGACCAGCAGCCCCGCGACGGGCGACGGCACGTTGACCGTGATCTTGTCGGTCTCGAGAGCGACGAGCTCCTGATCGACCTTCACCACCGTCCCGACCGGGACGAGCCATTCGACAACGACGGCCTCGGTAATCGACTCACCGACCGGGGGCACTTTGACATCCGTGGCCATGCAATCTTTCCAAGCTGTGGAGAATGAAACTGGAGACACTCAGCTCGCGAACGTACGCGTGAGGAGAGCGTCCTGCTCGATCTGATGGGCCTTGGGCGAGCCGGTCGCGGGCGACGCGCTCTCGGCGCGCGCGACCCAGCGAACGCGCGGCCTGCCAGCTTCGGCCGCCGAAGGCGATACGGCGGGGCCACCATCACTGTTGAAGAGGCGCGCGAAGATCGGATGCAGGTAGCGGAACGCGCCCATGTTCGCAGGCTCCTCCTGACACCAGATGACCTCCTTCAAAGCGCCCCCGCCAAGCTCGCCGAGGGCCGCCAGCAGCTGCTGCTCGGGGAACGGAAAGAGCTGCTCCAACCGGATGATCGCAGTGCGCTTGTCGCCCGTCGACTCGCGTCGTTCGAGGAGGTCGTAGTAGACCTTGCCCGAGCACAGGACCGCGCGGTCGACCGCTGCCAGGTCCGACAGATGCGTCTCGCCGATGACCCGCTGGAAGCGGCCGCCGGTGAAGTCCGCGCGATGCGATACCGCGAGCTTGTGGCGAAGGAGCGACTTCGGCGACATCACGATCAGCGGCTTACGCCACGGGCGCACGACCTGCCGCCGCAGCACGTGGAAGATCTGCGCCGGCGTCGTGAGGTTGCAGACCTGGATGTTGTCCTCGGCCGCGAGCTGCAAGAACCGCTCGAGCCGCGCCGAGCTGTGCTCGGGCCCCTGCCCTTCAAAGCCGTGCGGCAACAGCAGCACCACCGCCGACAGGCGATTCCACTTGTCCTCACCGGCCACGATGAACTGGTCGATGATCACCTGCGCGCCGTTCATGAAGTCGCCGAACTGCGCCTCCCAAACGACCAGCGCCTCCGGTGCCTCGAGCCCGTAGCCGTACTCGAAGCCCAACACCGCCGCCTCCGACAGGAGCGAGTTGTAGACCGAGAAGCGGGCCTGGTCCTTGGCCATATGCTGGAGCGGGAAGTAGGCCGCCCCGTTCTCGTTGTCGTAGAGGCCCGCATGGCGATGGCTGAACGTGCCACGCGTCACGTCCTGCCCCGAGATGCGCACCGGCGCCCCCTGCAGGACGAGCGACCCGTAGGCCAACATCTCGCCGAGCCCCCAGTCGATCGGCACCGTCGGGTCCAACGCCTCGAGCCGCCGGTCCAGGATCTTCTGCACCTTCGGGTTCACATTGAAGCCCTCGGGCACGGCCACCATGCCGCGGATGACGGCCTCGTAGGTCGCATCATCGAGGCCGGTATCGGCCGGCTCGACGCCCTTGTCGGGCCCGCCCCGGTAGGCCGCCCAGCGTCCCTGGAACGGCTCCGCGCCGGGCTTCACGGTCGTCTTCGCGGCCTCGAGCTGGGCTTCCAGCTTCGCCCGCTCGCTCTGATTGATCTGCGTGACCTCGGCCTCGGTGACCGAGCCGCGCGCGATGATGACCTTGCTGTAGCCGACGTGGACTGGCGGGTGCTGGGCGATCGCCTTGTACATGAGCGGCTGCGTGAAGGTCGGCTCGTCGCTCTCGTTGTGGCCGTACTTCCGATAGCAATACAGGTCGATGACGATGTCGCGATGGAAGGTCTGGCGGAAGTCAGCGGCAATGCGCGCGACGTGGGCCACGGCCTCGGGATCTTCACCGTTCACGTGGATGATCGGCGCCTGGATCATCTTGGCGACCTCGGTGCAGTAGTGCGCCGAGCGGGCGTCCCGCGGCTCCGTCGTGAAGCCGATCTGGTTGTTGATGACGATGTGGATCGTGCCGTTGGTCGTGTAGCCGTCGAGCGCCGCCATGTTCAATGTCTCGGCCACGACGCCCTGGCCTGCGAAGGCCGCGTCGCCGTGGATGAGGATCGGCATGATCTTGCGCTTGCCGTCCTGACCGGCCGCGATCAAGCGGTCCTGGGTAGCGCGGACCTTGCCCTCGACGACCGGGTTGATGAACTCGAGGTGGCTCGGATTGAACGTCAGCGCGAGCCGCACCTCGTCCCCGAAGCGCGTCTTCTGAATCGAGTTGTACCCCATGTGGTACTTGACGTCGCCGCGGCCGAGCATCGCCTGCGGGTTGTTGTCCTGGAACTCGGCGAAGATCTTGGCCGGGTCTTTCCCAAGGATGTTCGCGAGCACGTTCAGGCGCCCGCGGTGGGCCATGCCGAAGACGATCTCCTCGACGCCCTGCGCGGCACTGGTCTCGACGATGAGCGCCAGGATCGGCAGGAGCGACTCCGCGCCCTGCAGCGAGAAGCGCTTGGCCCCGCGGAACTTGGTGTGGATGAAGTCCTCGAACAGCTCCGCCTTGGAGAGCTGCGCATAGAGGAATATCTGCGTCTCGCGGTCGAGCTCGGAGCGGTTGCGCGAACGCTCGAAGCGCTCCTGACACCACTGCTTCACGGGCACGTCGTGCACGTACATGAACTCGCACCCGACCGTGCGCGAGTACGTATCGCGCAGCCAGGTGATGAGATCGCGCAGCGTCATCGTCGGCGGACCGCACAGCGGCGCCGTCGAGAAGACCTTGTCCTGGTCGCTGTCGGCCAGCCCCCAGTAGCTCGGCTCGAGCTCGGGGTGCTTCACCGGCTCGAGGAAGCCCAGCGGGTCGAGCTGCGCCCGCAGGTGCCCACGCACGCGGTGCGCGTTGATGAGCTGTGAGATGCGCGCCTGCGCCTTCAGGATGTCGACGTCCGGCGACGACACCACGCCGGCGGCATGCCCGTTCTTCGGAGCATACAGGCTCGCCGGCTTCTGGACCGGGCCCGCCGCGGGTGCCACCGCGTCGAGATAGTCGCGGCCTGCACCCTCGAGCCAGGTCCGCCAGCTCGCATCCACCGAAGTCGGGTCCTTCAGGTAAGCGCGGACCACATCCTCGAGATAGGCGACGTTTTCGCTGTACAGCATTGAACGCCTCGGTTCGGGCCCCGCCAAGGATGGCGAAGCCTGGACTGCGGGCCCCGCCAAGGATGGCGAAGCCTGGACTGCGGGCCCCGCCAAGGATGGCGAAGCCTGGACTGCGGGCCCCGCCAAGGATGGCGA
>Ga0105049_10001709_pt1 | contig 25865 bp, 21 predicted proteins | sample MAT06_FD_78087 | JGI IMG/M metagenome (GOLD analysis project Ga0105049, IMG submission 78087) | Freshwater microbial communities from Lake Fryxell liftoff mats and glacier meltwater in Antarctica - MAT-06 | ecosystem: Environmental > Aquatic > Freshwater > Ice > Liftoff microbial mat | place... | reverse complement strand
TGGCGACGTCAAAGAGCCGGACACGAATGTCGTGAAGCCCGGTGGCGGGCTGGCCGGCGGACTTCAGTTCGCCTTGGTAGGTGAATGCCGTGGACTGGGCGTGGGCGAGTGAGGCGAGGGTGAGAGTACTGGCGACAATGACTGGTTTGAACATTGATGTATCTCCATTTGGGACAGGGCTTCGGAACACCAAGCGAAAAAGGCGACTACGCAGCGCCAAGAATTTCTGGTTTCGAGGTTTTTAACGCCCGGTCATGGCGGTGCCGGCGGCACCCGCCACGTCCGTCGTGCCACGCTCGTTGGCGGGTTTCTCGACCTCGACGGGAGCGCCGTTGCGGCGGACAAACTCGTCATTGCGCACGGCCTCGACACGCCACGACACCTTGCCGCGGGGAACGCCGCCGTCGATTGTGAACCAGCAGAGGGGGGCGGCAACGCCCGGCGTCGCGTGGGGATTCCCGCCCAGAACGCGAGGTTTCCGCCCGAGCGCGCGTTCACAACTGAGAAGTGCGGACTGCCCGCGGTGCCGTAGCCGACCCAAGCTCGCTCGACTTTGCCGCTGTCGCGGTAAGTGACGTAGCCGACCTGCTGCGTGGTGGAGTCGGTGTCCTGGATCGCCAGGGTGGGGGCGGGGTTGGCGATGTGTACAGAATGGGTCGGCGCGAGCGTCCCCACGCCGACCTTACCGGCGTTGTCCACGAAGACCGCATTGGGAACGGACCCGTTGGCCGAGTCGAGCGCGAAGGCGCTCTTGGCGTGGTTGGCGAGGGGGGCCGCGGAGACAGGCTGGCGGGGCGAGAGCACCACGAAGCCTCCCGCGTTCGCGCAGGTCAGCCCGGTGTCCTGGCGCACCTCGATCTCGACAAAGCGAGAAACGGTCGAGGCGAACTGCTGGCCGAAATCGAGAGTGGCGGTGAAGACGCCCTCTGCGATGGAGAGATTGTCGATGCACTGCTGCGTGCCGACCTGGTTGCCCGCCGTTGCGGCGTCAAAGAGGCGGAACCGGAAGTCGTGGACGCCGGTAGCGGCAACGCTCCCATTCTTCAGGCTTCCTTGGTAGGTGAAGGCGGTCGATTGGGCGTGAGCCGTCGAGGCAAAGATCAGAGACGCAAGGATGACGAGTGTGCGAAAGCCCATAGTGACGCTCCAGACACCGGCGGAGCCCGGTGGTTCTGTACATCAAGCGGGAATGGACAGAATGAACGTCAAGAAAGGAGTAGAAACGTTCCACCCATCGCAGACGCCCCGCTTCACGCGAATTCACTTCACCTCGGCCACCTCGGCCAAGAATTTCTCCCGCCGGGCCCGCCACGCCAAGACCGAAGCGTCGCGATCAGCACTCGGGGCGACGCGTGCCGCGATCTCGCAAGCCATGACCACCTCGTCCAAAGAACGGCCTACTACCTCTCGGCGAGTCCGCAGGCCCATGCCTTCCTTCGTGTCCAGCAGTCGCTCCGCGTAAGCGTCGATCAAGGCCATCGCCTCGTTGATGCGTCGTGACTGCTCCGCGGCATCCTCGGAAGTTTCCGCCGCGCTCGCCACGACCCGCGCGAGGAGGCACGCCGAGGCACCCCGCATCCACCAGAGGCGGGACCCTTCCGGAAGCGTGGCTTCCGAGTCGGCAAGCACACGCCTGAGGATGGATTCGGCTTCCCCTCGTTCGCCGAGATTCGCGAGAGCCACCGCGTGCATATATCTTGCGTTGACAAAGTCGGCTTCGCCCGCGGGCATCACCCGTGCCGTGGCGTCGCATGCTTCGCGCAACACGAACTCGGCGTCCTCGAACTGCCGCGCGTCGACCAACAACGACCCGAGTTTGCGCAGGCTCGTCGTCAGCGATTCGTGCCCGGGCTTCAAGAGCGCACGCTTGATCGCCACTACCTCACGCTCCGCAGCGATGGCTTCCTGCGGCTTGTAGCGGACTGAGAGGATCATCGAATAGGAGTCGAGCGCGCGGGCGAGGGTCAGGTGTTGTTCCCCGTACAGGCGTCGGACCAGCACCACTTCCTCCTCCGACGTTCTCTCGGCACCGGCAAAGTCTCGCTGCGAATGCTGGATGGCGGCCAGGCTGTTCAACATATCCGCCCGGTCGGGCTCACCGCCGCCCTCGCGGAGCAAGCCGAGCGACCGCTCGTAAACTTCCTGCGCTTCGGCCTTCCTCCCCGAACCCCAGAGCGTCGCCGCGAGATTGTTGGTGGCGGTCACGGCGACCGGAGCACCGCCGAGCCCTTTGCTTGCCAGCAGCGTCAGCACGCCTCGCAGGGCGGCTTCTGCCTCGGCCGCCTTGCCCGACCTCGCATCAATCGTCGCTTCGCTCACGATCGCCGATGCGCTTAACTCGACGCCGCGATCATCAAACTCCGTCGCGGTCGCCCGCGTGAAGGTGAATAACTCCCTCGCCTCGGGGACGCTTCCCCGCTTCCGCAAGAGTTCGCCCAGGACGAGGGCGCTCGACGCCCGCTCCAGGCTCTTCTGGCCGAACTCCTCGCCTGTGAGGCGGTGGTGCAAACGGAGCATCCGCTCCGCGGGCTCCAGCAGATTCAACTCTCCATACGTGTCGCCGATGGTTTTGGCGAGCATCGCCGCGACCCGGCGCTCGCGGGTCGTCACGCCCGCTTCGAGGTCGGCTGCCGCGGTGTCCATCACCTCGCGCACGGTGACGTCGGTCCTGCCCTCCTGCTTGGCCCGGTCGGCCCGGCCGATCATCGAACTCATCAACGCATTGACCGCCTCCGCGACGCTGGCGCTGGCGCGGGCCTCTTCGGCCTGGGTATCGGCCCGATCCGCTTCCGCGCGGGCCAGTTCCGCGTTGGCGACCGCCAACTTCGCGCTTTCAATCGCTTCGGCACGCGCGGACCGCGCTTGCACAAGGCCGATCGTGGTGCCCACGACACCGAGCGCGAGCGTGGCAACGATAACTCCGCCCACCGCCACCGCCAGCCGGTTCCGCGCAACGAACTTCTGTACGCGGTAAGCGGTGCCGGGTGGGGCCGCCTCGACTGGCTGGCCGACAAGGTGCCGCATGATGTCCGCGGCAAGGGCGCTCGCGGTATCGAAGCGGCGCGACCGGTCCTTCTCCAGGCACCGCATCACGATCCAATCCAGATCACCCCGGACCATCGCGCGCAGGGTGGCGGGCTCGGAGCGCCGCTGGGTCGCGACCTGGGCGATGGTGCCGGGTTGGGACAAACGCGTGGACGGTTTCGGTGGCTCGACCTCGCGGATGATGCGTTGGATCTCTCCGTACGCCGCGGATCGCAGCGACTTGGAGTCAAAGGGCGTGGTCCCGGTGAGCAACTCGTAGAGCAGCACGCCAAGGCTGTACACGTCCGAACGGGTGTCGATGTTGAGCGAGCCGTCGGCCTGCTCGGGCGACATGTACTCGGGCGTGCCGATGAACTGGCGGAAGTCCGTAAATACGGTCTTTCCGATCAGTCCGTGTTGGGTGGCCTTCGCGATGCCGAAGTCGATCACTTTGGCGTGTGGCCGCCCGTCTTCGGTCGACACCAGCACGTTGCCCGGCTTGATATCCCGGTGGATCACGCCCTTGGAATGTGCGTGCTGCAACGCATGACAGACCTGCACGAAGACACCCAGCCGCTCTGCAATGCTCAGGTTGTTCCGGTCGCAATACACGGTGATCGGATCGCCCTTCACGAGTTCCATCACGAAGTACGGGCGGCCCGACTCGGTCGCGCCAGCGTCAAAGACCCGGGCAATGTTCGCGTGGTCCATGATCGCCAGAGCCTGGCGCTCGGCCTCGAAGCGCGCAATCACCGCACGCGTATCCATCCCCGGTTTGATGACCTTCAGAGCGACGAGCCGACGAACGGGCTCCTCCTGCTCGGCCATATATACCGAGCCAAACCCGCCGTGGCCGATCTCCTGGAGCAGGCGATAGGGCCCGACCTTTGTCCCCATCGCTTCACCAGAGGAGCCATATGCCCCCGCGGTCGGGGATCCGAGAAACTGCGGGCGGAGCGCGGCCGCCGCCAATAGCGACTCGACTTCTGCACGAAGCAGGCCGTCCCCAGCACACAATCGGTCCAGCACTGCCGCGCGCGATTCCTCGGGGCATGCCGCCGCCTCCAAATACACGTCTCTCACCCGGGCCCGATCGAGCATGCTCTATTCCGGTACTTCTCGTGACAGCCACACGCGTCCGTACGCCCACAGTCGATCCACCTGCCGCGGCGAAATGCCGAGCGATTCGGCGGCATCATCCACAGTCAGCCCCGCGAAGAATCGCAGCCTCACCACGGCCGCGACGTCGGGCTCGGCGCTCTCCAAGCGTTGAAGGGCCGCATCGAGCGCCAGGATTTGGTCGGAATCCGGACGCTCAGCGAGGTCAACGACCGAGACCACCTCCCGGACGCCCGGCCGGCGCTTGGCGGCACCTTTGGCGCGGGCGTGATCGATCAGGATGCGCCGCATCGCCTCCGCGGCAACGGCGAAGAAGTGGGCCCGGTCGCGGAACGGTGTCTGACGACCATGACCGATTCGCAGAAACGCCTCATGCACAAGGGCCGTTGCCTGCAGCGTGTGTCCGCGGTTCTCGGCGGTCATCCGCTGCTGAGCGATGGCACGGAGTTGGTCGTAGACGAGCGAAAGAAGTTGCTCGGAACCAGAATTGTCGCCGCTGGAGGATCCGAACGCGGCGGGAGTCCGGTCTTCTGGGTTGTATGAATCTTCTGGCACGGATCTATCTTACAGCGCCTTCAGGGAAACTTCATTTTTTGGTGCAATCGGCCGCCGCGCTATGCTGGGCTTGCATGGCTACACCGAAGCGTCCCGTATCCCCCGCGTTCCGCCCGAATACGCCGCATCCACTTCCTGCGCCGGAGATTGATTTCGCATCGATCGCGCCGCTCGAACCGCCGGCGGAGTTTTTCGAGCAGGCCTCAGCCCTCGGTATCGAGTTTGAGCCGGGGGATGTGGAGCGCCTCGGCAAGTTTCTGGCCTGCATGCTGGCGTTCAACGAGACGACCAACCTCACGTCGATTACGGAACCGGCGATGGCGTGGCGGCGTCACATTCTTGATTCGCTGACGCTGCTGGCACCGCTCGCCGAAGTGCCGGAAAGCGGATCGCTGATCGATGTGGGTTCGGGGGGCGGGTTGCCGGGCATTCCGCTGGCGGTGTGCTGCCCGAAACTAGCGGTCACGCTGCTGGAAGCGACAGGGAAGAAGGCGGATTTTCTTGGCAAGGTCACGGCCGTCCTCGGGTTGACGAATGTCCGTGTTGTCGCGGAGCGTGCGGAAGTTGCGGGGCATGATCGGGGTGAAAAGAAAGCCGCGGGCCGCGAGGGTGGTTGCCGCGAAATGTTTGATGTGGCGACCGCGCGGGCGGTGGGCCGCATCAACGTGCTGGCCGAGTTGGTGCTGCCGTTTGTGAAGGAGGGCGGGATTGCCCTCTTCATCAAAGGCGAAAAGGCCGTCGAGGAATTGGCGGAGGCGGTTCACGCGATCGCCGAACTGGGCGGATCGCACGTCGCGACGATCGAGACACCGACTGGCAGGATTGTGGTGATTGATAAGGTGAAGCGCACGCCGCGGATCTATCCGAGGGCGGACGGGGAACCGAAGCGGACGCCGATCAACGCGCCTCGCTCGAAGCGGTGACGGCGGCTCGGCGCGGTGGGCACGAGAATCGCGGTTTAGGCCCGAAGCCGCATTGAACGAAGGTTGAATTTCAGCGCGCCAAGGCCGCTCTTTATCGGCCCAAGGCCGCGACGCGGCGGGGGTCGGTGCGGGCGATGATGTCGCTGACGCCTTGCTGATTGAAACCCTTGAAGCCGTCGTTGCGTTCGAGGTTTTCCATGTGGCTGCCGAGGGCGCCGCTGGCCCGGAAGAGGTCCGCCTGTTCACGCGTGATGGAGCCATCGGCGAGGATGGCATCGATGCGTTTCGGATCGATCGTCCAGCGCTCGCCCTCGGTGAAGGCCTGGCGGAGGTAGGGGAACGTCGTGAAGGGTGCCATGGTCTTGACGTTGGCGGATTTCTCGAGTTGTTCGACCAGCGCGTGCCAATCGAACTGGCACTCGAGGTGGTGCATGCCGGCTTGGAGAAGGGCCTCGCCGTGAAGTGCGCACCACAGACCGACGGTTCCCAGCGTGTCCCGACGTTCGGTGAAACCTTTGTGCGAAAAATCGCCGAGAAGTTCCTCGGGGCTCATGTCAACGTCGTTGAACGTGGTGATGCCTGTGACCGGGGCCTCCAACACCTGTGCACCCCAGCCCGCTTCCGCACCCGCGTAGAACGCTTCGCGGCAATGAAAGCCGAGTTTTTCCCACAGTGTCACCAACGCCGTGAAGGTGTGGCGTGAACAGCGATAGGTGTGGTGGTCGTGGTTGGCCCACCCCAAGCCCAATTTGTTCTGGCGGGCGTATTGCACCTGGGCGGCGCGGTTGCGGCGCATCCAATAGCGGCGTTCGGCCTCGAAGAAGACATCGCACGTCCAGTCGCGGCCCAAGTCCGCGATTGATGCGTCCACGAGTCGGTTGATCTCGGCGAAACCGGCCGCGTCGGTCGGGTTGAAGCGTTCGCGCCGGCACAATGCTTCGAGATGCTTGATCGAAGCGGCCTGTTTTGCGGGGTTCGATGGAAGCGGGGTGTGGCCGCGCCAGCCGTGCCGCTCGATGACCATCATCGAGGCTCCCGCGTCTCCCGGAGCGCCCTCGAACGCGGTGGCGAAGCGCAACTGCGAAAAGGGCTCGCCGTGGATGGCGGATTTTGAGAGGTTGTGGACGGCAAGGAAATCGGAGACGCTATCGACCTTGATCGCGACGGTCGTCGTTTTCGCGGCAGGATCAAGGATGATCGCCGGGAAAATGCCGAGGTCGCACACGAAGTTGTTGGGTTCGCCGTCGACGGGCCTTGAGGTGAAGCCGACTTCCATGATCTTGGCACGGTTCTCGGGTGTGCCGGGCACTCGAACGTGATCGACCCAGTCTTTGAAGCGGGTGCCGGTTTCGTCCTTCATGCGGCAAGCCAGATCGGCCGCGTGGGGGCAACGGCGAAGGGCATCATCGACCAGTGAATCGACCACGCGCTGCGTGGCGGGCTGGGGCTGCCAATTGAACTTCGTGAGATGGTCCACCTTAACGGTCATTTTCGAGTGTCCTCCGTGAAAGCCGAGAAGCCCATTCTAGAACGGCCGGGCTTAAAAGGGCGCTGGGATGCCGTCGGCCACGAAAAAGGCCCGCATCAATGATTGACGCGGGCCTCGGAATTGGAACGGGCGACGGAGCGCTCAGCAGCCGCTTCGGTAGCAGGCGAAGAACGCGATGGCGTCGTCCGCATCGGTGTCGCCGTCATGGTCGAAATCGGCGTCGGCGTCGTTGAAGTCGTTCATGAAGGCGATGATGTCATTCTGGTTGAGCGATCCATCGCTGTTCCAGTCGCAGTCGCAGGGTCCTGCGCTCTCGCAAGATTTGTCGCTGCAGGCCGAACCGTTGCCGAGGTAGTGGCCGCGTGCGAGGTCGCAACGCACTTCGGTAGTGACGATGCAGGTCGTCCCGCCGAGCGCGCGGATGCAGCACCCGCCTTCGGGCGCGGGCTTGGGACAGGCGTCGTCGTTGCACGCGCTGCCGTTGCCGCGGAAATGGCCGTGCATTTCGCGGCACATGGCGGCGGTCACCACGACGCAACGGATGTTCCCGTCCTCACCGGTGACGCAGCACGCGCCGGTGGGCGCGGGTTGCGGGCAGGTGCGGTCGTTGCAGGTGGTGCCGTTACCTCGGAATGAACCTTCCAGTTCGCGGCAGCGGGCCGCCGTGATTACGACACAGCGGACGCCGCCGTTTTCGCCACGCACGCAGCACGCGCCTGTGGGCTGCGGGCAGGAGTCATTGTTGCAGGTGGTTCCGTTGCCCCGGAACTGGCCATCACGCTCGCGGCACTGGGCGGCCGTCAGCACGACGCACGTGATGCCGTTGGGAGTCCGCACGCAACAGGCCCCGGTGGGCTGCGGGCAAGAGTTTGGACCGCAGACAGTACCGTTGCCGCGGTATTGACCTTGGCGTTCGCGGCATTGATCGGCCGTCAGGATGACGCACTCGACACCGCCCGAGGCGGTGCGGACACAGCAGGCTCCGCGGCTGGGGGGTGGAGTGCAGGTGTCGTTTCCGCAGACGGAGCCGTTGCCGCGGTAGAGGCCTCGGCGTTCGCGGCACTGGGCGGCCGTGAGGATCACGCATTCGATGCCGCCATTGGCACTTCGGACGCAGCAGGCCCCGCGGTCGCTGGTGGAGATGCAGATTTGCGGCGAGCAGGCCGAACCGTTGCCACGATATTGGCCGTTGCGCTCGGTGCATTGAGCGGCGGTGAGGACGACGCACTGGATGATGCCGTTCTCACGGACGCAGCACGCGCCCGTGGCCGGGGGAGGAGTGCAGGTGTCGTTACCGCAGACCGTGCCGTTGCCGCGATAGACCCCGTGGTCGGCGAGGCAGTTGGCTTGCGTGCGGATGGTGCACGTAACGCCGTTGGGCGTGGTAATGCAGCAGGCTCCGGTGGGCGTGGGTGGGGTGCAAACGGTCGCGCCGCACTCCGAGCCATTGCCGCGGTACACGCCGCCTTCGCGGATGCAGGCGGCTTCGGTGAGGCGGACGCAGGTGACGCCGTTGGGGGTTGTAAGGCAGCAGGCGCCCACGGGCGTTGTCGAACAAATGGTGTTGTTGCAGACGGTGTTGGGGCCGCGGAAGATGCCTTGGCGGGCAATGCAGTCGGTAGCGGATGTCACGATGCAGGTGACCGCGCCGCCGCTCAGAATGCAGCAAGCACCCTGTTGGGCCGACGCCGTCGGACTGAAGACGCTGCAACACAATGCCGCCAGCGATACCCCGAGGGTCGCCAAATTGGACAGAAATCGCATGAGAGTCCTCTCTTTCTTTGAAACGCCGCTCGGCCCACCCACCCAGCACCTACGGCTGTGGAGTGGCTCGGGATGGCATCGGCGCGACAGACGCCGATGTGCACGAGCCGTCAGTATCATGGAAGACGAACGAGTCCGCAATCGCATTGCATGGATTCCGTTGAAAATGCGCCTCCTTCGCCTCCCGGGACAAGTGGATTTTCATCTGCCCGCAAAACCCCTGTTGATGATCCCGGATTGCCCTTTCCCACTTCTTCGCTAACCTGTGGATCGCTATGCCGCAACCCCGCCCGTCCACCGTCCGCCCGTCGACCCCGCTTACCACGCCGCCGTTGGGCTCTTGGTTGGCGGCCGCCGCGGCACTCGCCATCGCCGCCTCCGCCTCGGCGATGTTGTGCCTCCACCATTTCGGGGCGTTGGCGTTGCCCGGGTGCGGGGCGGGAAGCCCCTGCGACCAAGCCGCGCGAACCGCGTTTGGAGCGGTTCCCGGGCTTGGCTGGCCGGTTTCCTTTGTGGGCGCGGCCTACTTCAGCGGGTTGCTTGTGGCGTGGCTTTCCGGGCGGGGGCGTTGGAGCCGGGGGCTTTGGATTGTGACCTGGTTGGGGGTTGCGGGTTCGGTGGTGTTTTCGATCGCGGCGGTGGCCTTGAAAGTGCCGTGCGTCTACTGCTTTGTTGCGCACGGAGCCAACCTTGTGTTTGCCCTGATTCTCCATTTTTCGGTCCGGAGGTCGGGTGTTCATCGGGGTTGGCAATCGGTCGTCGCCACGGTGGTGGGTTTGTCCACTTTGGGGGTCCTTGTTGTTGCGGACGATGCGGCGACGGCAAAAGCCAAGGCCAAGGCGGAACGAGGGCTTGCGGAGTCGATCGCGGAGATCGCTCGCGGGGGTGAGCAGGCCGTTGAGGCGGCGGCGGTTCTTCCCGCACCGGCAGGGCAGGCCTTGGCTCAGGAGCCGGACGCGACGGAGGTTGTTGTTCCGCCCGCTGGCACGGATGCGGCGTTGCCAGTTGGGCAACCACTTACCGGTCGTTATCGGTGGGGTCCGGAAGCGGCGTCCGTGCGGATTGTCATGTTCACCGGCTATCAGTGCCCGGACTGCAAAACTGTCGAGGCCGAACTTGAAACGCTGATGCGTGATCCAAGCCTGAGTGTTTCGTTCTCGGCCCGGCACTTCCCGCTCTCGACCGATTGCAACCCCAACGCTCCGGGCAATCGGCACGGCAACGCCTGCTGGGCGGCCCGCGCTGCGGAAACTGCGGGACAGTTAGGCGGGGCGGACGCCTTCGTGAACATGCACATGTGGCTCTTCGCGCGGGGAGGATCGTTTACCGATGCGGACATTCGCGCGCAGGCGGCGACACTGGGGCTGGATCCTCAGGCGTTTTCGGACCGGATGCAATCTGCCGCAAGCCTTCAACCGGTGACCGAGGACGTGGCCCGGGCCATGGCTTTGGGGATTTTCCAGACGCCCTTCATCTTCATCAACGGCGTGGAACTGCGCGGCTGGAACGCCCCCCAGGCGCTCACTCGTGCGGTGCGGGCAGCGGCGGCGTCTGCACCGGCAACGGCAGTGCAGGATCTTCCGGCAAGTGCCGCGGAGAAACTCATCGAAGACTGGCGGCAGATGCCGCGGGTGAGCATGCCCGGTTCGCTTCGGGGGGCGTCGATGGGCCCTGCAGATGCCACGGTGGAGGTGGTGATGTGGGGCGACTACCAAGAGCGTTTCACGGCGGAGGCCGATGGCCTGCTCCGTTTGTTCACGAAGGGTTCGAAGCCGAACATTCGGTACACGTTCATGCAGTTCCCGGTGGATAAGACCTGCAACCCGGTGACGCAGGTTACTGCGCAGCCTCTGGCGTGCCGAGCCGCGAAGGCGGCGAAAGCAGCGGAGACGCTGGCGGGGCCCGATGGCTTCTGGCTCATGCACGAGCGGCTGATGATGAATCAGAATGGAATGACGGATGCGGTGCTCGAAGGTGTGGCACTGGAACTCGGCCTCCAACCCGCGGACCTGTTTGAAGCGATGGAGCAGCCTTTTATCGCCGAAGCGATCGTGGCGGACGCCCGGGAAGCGCAGAAACTAGGTGTGCGTTCCATCCCGATGCTGTTTATTGGCGGGCGCTTGGTGGGCCGTTGGAAGGCGGAGAATGAGAACATCCTGCCGCGGATCATCGAGGCCGCGGCGGCGGGCCAGTGAAAGGCGGGCCATCGAGAGCCGCACGTTTGACGGTTGGCCGTGTGAACGGCACGAGGTTGGCTGCCGCGATGGCGCTTGGGTTTGGTCTTACGGTCTTGACGGGGTGGATCGCATCGCTGTGGCCGACAGATTCAGAATCCATCGGCCTCGAGCGCGACACCGGTTCTCAACAAGTCTGGGAAGTTTGGCGTGCCGCCAGTCCGACCAATCTTCAAATTGTGTACGGCCACCTGCAGATTTCGGGGAGGTCACTCTCGATCCCCGAGGCCGATTTTGCAGCCCGCGCGATTGATCGTTCGACCATTCCCCGACGATTGGGTCCCCGGTCACTTGAAGATCTCACCGTGTGGGCGATGTTTACCGAGGCCGGCTTTCCGTTCCGCGCGTTTACCGGGTCCGTTCGATGGAAGACGCAGGTCGCGAACGTGGTGACGTTCGAGACGAGGCACGCCCTCCGCATCAGTTCCAAGCCGGGTGAGGATCCGCGGATTGTTCCGTGGATGCCTGTCTGGCCGGCGTTCCTTGCCAATCTCGCGATCTGGTCGGTCGTGGGTCACTTCGGGCTGCGTGGCTGCACGAGCGTTCGATCCTCATTCCGACGCCGCCGGGGCTTGTGCGAAACCTGTGGCTACAGCCGCCGGGGCCTTGATTCCGATTCGCCATGCCCGGAGTGCGGGACGACGACGGTTGACACCGCCAAGCAAAAGGCCCGCGCTTCCTTGCACGGGCCTTCCACCTGAAATCCGAATGCCGTTGCTCAGTGCACCAGGTTGGTTGCCGCCTCGATGGCCTCGACGACCTGCCGAACCTGGAATGGCTTCTTGAGGAAACTGTCGAACCCCTGCGAACGCAGAGCCATGGCCTGTCCGTCGGTGAGTTTGCCGCTCATCGCGACGATGCGGGTGAACGAAAGTTGCTCGCTCTTGCGGACGTTATCGGCCACCATCCGGGCGTCGCCGTCCGACAGGTGGAGGTCAAGCAAGAGCACATGCGGCTTGAATCGCTCGCACTCCATGCCCGCGTTGAAGGCCGTGTTCGCCGTTCGTAGTTCGTAACTTGTCTGCTCGGTCAGAATCTTTTCCAGCGTGCTCGCGATTTCTTTATCGCCGTCGGCGATGAGGACGCGTGTGCGGCCCGAGGTCAGCCCTTCGAGCGGGATGCCGTGCACACGCATGAACTTCACGAGTTCAGACGATGGGATCCGCCGGTCGCGCGAGCCAGGGATCCGATACCCCTTGAGAGACCCGGAATCGAACCACTTGGAGACCGTCCGGGGCGCAACATTGCAGATCTTCGCGACCTCGCCGGTGGTCAGAACGTCTTTGTCGATGGCCATGTCTCACCTCTATTGAACGAATGGGGGCCGCGGCGTCCCGGGGCAAGAGTCAAAATGCCGCCGCGACGATCCGCGGCCACAACGATCCGGTCATGGAATCGGCACCAAAGGCTCGCGGGTTGATCCCGGGTTGCGGGTCGCATCAAGTTTCCGGTTTTCGGACCCCTGCTTGAGGCCCCCACGAAACCCAAGCGGCCCGGCTGCGGACAGGCTGAAAGCCCCGCTGCGCCTTTTGAGAAAGTCTGTGTCCGTTTGACGACTTCGCCTCAAGGTCGGTACAGTCCTCACCTTGATGGCACCGGTGACCAAGGGTTCACCCCCGTCCGGGCTGCATCACTCCGTCGTTCCCCGCCTTCACAACGCGGCTCGACACGTTCGCGAAATCGGGGCCGCTTTCGGCCCGTTGGATGCCTTTAACCGCTGGTCTTCAGGAGCCTTGCGTGACACGTCGATCCGCCCCCCGGTCCATCCGCCTGTCCGACAGCCTTCGCCTCTCGCTCATCGCCGGCTTGGCGGTCGCCTCGTTGGGCGCAACCGGTGCGTCTGCCCAGCCGGAGGCAGCGACGCCCGCAGCCACTCCCGTTTCGGGCATCCCCGCGACCACCGAAGCCGAATTGCTCGCCGATTTCATCCACTACACCAGAATTGCCCGGCATGACCTTGCCGCGGCGAGCGGTCAGGAACTTCTCAACCGCAAAATGGCCGGCGCTGACTTTGTCGCACTGGTCGAGGCCAACGACGCCAGCCGGTTCGATACCGCGGCCCGCCAGGCCCTCCGCGTCGGGACGCTTGAGCCGATTGCCGCCGCGTTGCTCAACGAATATGAGGCGGGACGACTCGCGCGGGCCCGCAACCCTGAAGAGGTGGAACGCAACATCGCCCTCCTGAGCGGTGCGCTCCGCGGCCGGTTGTTGGGGAAGGCTCGGCTCATCGCTGCGGGCGAATATGCCGTCCCGCAATTGCTTAACACCCTGCTCGACCGCCAGAAGGCCGCTTCTCACCCCGAAGTGCAGCGGGTCCTCATTGAACTTGGCCGGCAGTCCATCGCCCCGCTCACCGCCGCGCTTCCAGGACTTTCGCCCGCTCAGCAAGAGGTCGTTGCCGACACCCTCGGGCAGGTGAACTACCGAACCAGCGTCCCCTTCCTCGCCGACCTTGCCGACACGACCACCAGTGATGCGGTTCGCGTGGCCGCCCGGCGGGCCCTTAATCGCCTGGGCGGAGCCGGTGGCGAAACCGCCAACCTGCTCACCGACCTGGCCGAGGGGTACTACGACGAGAAGAGCGAAGTCACGAGTTTCCCCGGCGAAGTCCACCAGTTGCTGTGGTCGTTCGATGCGGGCGCCGGCCTGCAGATGACCGCCATCCAGACGCCGGTTTTCCACGAAGCGATGGCCATGCGGCTCGCCGAGCGGGCCATGCAGATTCAGAACGCCTCGGGCGGCGTCGTTCCGGAGACTGCTGCACTGTGGATCGCTTCCAACTTTTCCCGTGAGATCGACACGCCCGACGGCTACATCAACCCCGCCTATCCGGTGGGCGATGCCGAGGGTGGTCGGCGGGGAGCCGATTACTTCGGAGCCGCCGCCGGTGCTGATGTCGCGCAGCGTGTGCTGATGCGCGCGATCGACGACAAGGACACACCCCTCGCCCGCCGCGCCATCGCCGCTGTCGAGAAGACCGCCGGTCGAGGCCTTTTGGTTACCGGTCCCACGGGCCGCTCACCTCTGGTCGAGGCTTTGGGATATCCCAACCGCCGCGTCCAGTTTGAAGCGGCCCTTGCCATCGGCCGCTCGCAACCCAAAGAGGGCTTCAACGGCGCGGAACGCGTGGTGCCCACCCTCGCGGCTGCTGTCCGCAGCGCCAAGGAGCAAACCGCCGCGGTGCTTGTCCGCGACGCCGAAACCTACCAGAGCATCCGCACCACGCTCGAATCCCTCGGATACGCCGTCCTTCCGCAGGCCGCGAACGTCGCTGAACTCGCATCTCCGTTGGCGGAGGCCGCGGCGGTGGACATCGTTGTCGCTCAGGTCTCTACCGTCGATGCTGGCCGCGCGATGGTCGATGAAGTCCGCGGCACCAGCAAACTCTCGGCAACGCCCCTCATGCTGCTCGCCGGGCAGGAGCAATACATCGAACTCGGCCGCCGCTTCGGGGCCGACGCCACCATCGAAGTCCGTCAGACCGGCTTGGCCGCGGGCACCATCACTCGCGCCATCAATAACCTCGTCGAATCCGCGAGCGGCGGCACCATCACCAGCGACGAGGCCCAGGACTACACCACGCGGGCACTCGCCTCACTCCGCGACCTCGCAATCTCGGGCAACACCGTCCTCAACGCATCAGATGCCTCGCTTCCGCTCACGGCGGCACTGACCGAGAAGGAAGGAGACACCAAACTGGCTGTCGCCGAGATCCTTTCGAACGTCGATCAGGACCGCGCCCAGCGTGCGATCGCTGATGCCGCGTTTGATGCGGAGGGCGAAGAGCGTATCGAGTTGTTGAACCTCGTTGCCGCCAGTGCCAAACGCTTCGGCAACAAACTCGATGATCGCCAAGTCTCGCGCATCGCCCAACTCGCGGGCGAAGGAACCGACGCCGAAGCCACCGCCGCCGCGTCCCTGCTCGGCTCGTTGAATGTCCCCAACTCGCGTCTGCTTCCGCTGATCCTCGGCACGAAGTAATCTCAACGCTCAGGCGTCAGGTCTTAGACTGGCTACACGGCGCAGGAGCGCCTCTGCCAAGCCCGAAGCGGCTCCCGTCGCTTGGATTTCGATCCGGGCGGGTGTGATTCGGATAGTAATGGCGATCGGTCCCCCACTTTCCCCACCTCCAGCACGCTCGCCGGAGGGTTCGGCCGTGTCTGGTGTCCATGTGACACCGCACCAGCCGCACGAATTAACGCGGGAGGTGATTTCGCCCGGCAAGTCTGTATGTCGCGGCAGGAACAGCCGCGTTCCGTTCGCATCGGCGAGTTGAAGGCCGGCTGCGGACATTTCGGCCAGCCAGCCAGCGACCTCCACGGCGACCGCTCGCACACTCCCCGCCGCGAACGGCGCGATGCGTTCATTCATCGGTGGGGTCCGCGGGCTCACCATTGGCGCCTTGGTCACCCTCTGGGCGAAGAACGGGACCGGAGGGCGACCACAACTCTTCCGGCTCTTGACCATCGCAGATGAGCCGCATCAACAGGTACCAGACGGAGCCACCCGAGAAGACAAAACTCGCGAGGTAGCCTGCGACGAGCAAAAGCGGAACCTTGCCCCAGAACCCCAGGACGCGGCCGGTCGCCTTCAGCGAAGCGGTTTCTTGGATCGACATCGTGAACGGTGCTTCGCCCGAGATGAGCCACACACGCAGGTATGAACCCTTGTCATTGGGCAACCAAAGGGTGAGCGATTCGGCGGCGACGAGGTTGACAACGCCGACGATGCCCACGAGAACGACCGCCAGAAAAAGACCTTGCACCAGCAGCGTCGCGCCATAGAGCAAGAGCCTTCCCGGCCGACCCCACGCGTACGCCGCGACCCGCTGAACGGCATCGATGGCATCGGTGCCCTCACAGGCCAGGGCTGCAGGAAGCATCGGCGCAGCGACCGCATAGGCCCCCACCACCGCGAAGATCAGCGCTGCGCCCACGACGCCGACAAACCCGAGGACGGCCCCCGCCACCTGAACCCAAGGAAGCGACAGGCCCAGCCACCCCAAGATCGCGTTGAGAAGGTAGAGCAAGCCGAGGACGGCCCAGGGTGCGAGCAGAACGATGGCGAAGGACCTTGCCCGCTTGGCGGCGAATGTGAACGCCGCGACACCCCGGGGCGTGGGGCGGCCTACAAACGTCTCGGCGGCTGAGCGGGCGATCGCTCCGCCGATGATGCCGGCGAAGATGAGCGACGGGACAGCAATTGCAAGGAACGACCAGGGGCCGCTTTTGAACGCGGCGGTCCAGGTTCCCACCGTCAGTTGAATGGCCCCACGGAAAAACTTTGGCAGCGAGAGGTCATCGACGGAAGCACCGATGAGGCGGGTGGCGGTTACGGCCTGCTCGCCGAACACGGAAGCGGGATTTCGCGATTTGTCTTCCAACCACATAGCGGGAAGGGAGGCGCACAACGCCACCAAGATCACCAGAAGGCACCCCAAGAGGATTCGCGACGGGGCGGCGGCGAGCCGGGCGGTCACGAGGAGTCGGGGCCAGACAGGGCGCAGCGCAAAATCTCGCAAGGAATATCCGGGCGGGGGGGTCGACGGACGGGAATGGCGGAATTCTGAAGGCTCGGGCGTGGGCTCGGGCGTGGGGTCGGGCGCGGGGGCGGGTGTGGGGGCGGGCATGGGGGCAAGGGTACCCGAATCCTGCCTCGCGTTCCGGATTCAGAGCGTGTTGTCTGGATCCCGCGACGGGGTTGGACGTACACTTAAAACCTACAGGGCGGGCCGCTCTCCTTCGGTTGGCGGCGGGTTTGAATGTTCGAACCCTGCACGACGGGTGATGATCGGCGGCCCAACAAGCCCCCGGCCCCCACCACCGTTTTTCCGCCGGATTGTTGCACCCGGCACGCGAGATCCCGAGGGAGGGAGATCGTGTGCCAAGGCCGGCAAGCGACGCTTGCACGAACGCCACGAGAAGGACCACAGAGCCATGGCCGAGAACGACAAGCCCGAACAGCGTCAGATCCAACTTCGCATCGATGAATCGAAGATGGGGACGACCTACGCCAACACCATCCGCACCTCGACCACGCAAGACGAAGTGGTTCTCGACTTCGGTATGAATCTCCCGGTTCCCGGACAGGACAACCAGCCCACGCTGGTGTTCGCGGTCGGTAGCCGCGTGGTGATGAACTGGGCTGGTGCGAAGCGTCTGGCGATCAGCCTCGGCCAAGTCGTCCGCCAGTATGAAGAGCGCGCCGGTGAGATCAACCTCAACCAGCGGCCGCAGGTCGCCCCGAAGTTGGCGAACTAATCGGAGCGGAAGAAAATTGATGTGAACGAACCCCGCTGCGAGGCGGGGTTTTTCTTTTGGGGGTGGGATGAGTAGACCGACTATGGAGCCGTTCGGTTCGGTGAAATTTCCCACGCTCTCGATGTATGCTGTGGCCCACGGCCCGCCCCCTTCAGAAAATTAGGATAAAATATCCGATTTTTTCTTGACACCGGGGGCCGCACCTAGGATAATGCCCCGCTCGGGTGCTCTATGTCGGAAATTCCATTTATGCACGAAGCGGGTCTACTACAATTAAGATGTAAGGTCGAACGGTCGAACGGTCGAACGGTCGAACGGTCGAACGGTCGAACGGTCGAACGGTCGAATCGGCTTTCAGTCGCGTTGGTTAGAGTCTTTGGTTTGACGCTCGGGCTTGCGGCCACGCTGAAGCTCCTGCATTTCTCGGCGACAGCACTGTACGTTGCGAATAGCCTCCAAGTATTGGCTTCGATTGCACCTTGGCTGACCGGCTTGGTTATTTTGGGCGAATTAATTTTGTGCGTGTGGACAGTCGCACGTCCGACATCCTTCGCCGCCGTGCGGTGTGCGGGATGGACTAGCATTTCATTTGCAGGGTGGCACGCGGCAGGACTGCTGATAGGGGCAAAAGCCTGTCCATGTTTCGGCCCTGTAACGGAACTGATGAATCCTACCGTCAATCAACTCGGTTTTGGCGCTGTCTGTGCCATAATCGGAATTCTGCTCCTTTTCCATTCAGTTTCACTTACCAGGAGATTTCTATGATACTTAAAAAGCTCGCAGCCGCCGCTCCCGTTCTCGCAATGTTTGTCGCTGTCGTGACGGCGCGGTTTGCTCTCGCTGTTCCACCAACGTGCTACCTGACATTTTGCGCCGGTCCCTCAACGGCCGTGAACTGTTATGCGTGCTGCAACACAAACTGCGGCTCCGGAAGCATGGCGCATTGCCAAGATTGCTGTGATACAAAGGGTATCTGCTGAAAAGATGATCTCACTTTTCTGAACCGGAACGAGTTAAGCCATGAAGATCCGTCTTTTGGTTTCCGTTGGTGTGATTATGATCTGTGCTGGGATCGTTTGGTTTGTGTCCGCACAACGGAACGCCGCTGTGGTAGACGATCCGGTCCAACAACTCCGCGAGGAGGTTGCGGCCGCCCCGATTCCGATTGAGGTCATTCGAGCCGCGCCGGCCGATGTCGCCGGCCGGCTCATTCTTTCGATGGGACAAGCAGACGCTTCGAAGCAGTCTTTGTCTGTTGCGGTCTTGGAGGTGGTCGCGGCGGACGCTGGTGATTCACTCGAATCACTGGGCCTCGCTCGCAACTCCGTGATAGCGGCCGCCCAATCGCTGGCCACCACGGGGACCGACTCCGAGTATTCCGGGCGATTACGCGCGATTCTGCTTCGCGCGGCCGATCACTCGATACCTAGGATGCAGTCCACGTTCTTGACGGCCTGTCAGGAATTTCCAGCGGTAGCCTCGGACGTGGCGGTGAGGACCGCCATCGAGCGAATCGTTGCCCGCAAAGATCCCACCCTCAACATCTCGGATCGGGCCACGCAGTTACTCGCTTCCCTCGCATCGCCATCAGACCCCAAGGAAGGCAGTCCAAAATGATGGGCACATTGAGGAAGCGCGGGTTCTCGCTCATCGAATTGCTGGTCGTGATCGTCGTGCTCGCAACACTGATATCGTTGGTTCTGCCGGTGCTCGCCGGTACCCGCGAGGCTTCAATGCGGGTAAAGTGCGCTTCAAATCTGCGATCTCTGGCGACCGCCGTCACTTTCTACAAAGATGCTCATCGCGACGCAATCCCAGTTGCCGAGAATCCATGGAACATCGCGACCGGGTTGGTCCCTGAAGTAGTTTCTCGGCCCTTTGAAGCCCTGCGTTCCGAACTAGGAGACCCCGTTGATTGGCGTGGATTCGGACCCGCGCACTGCCCATCGGACAAGCGCATCGGCCCCTTTATCGGCTTTGGATACTTTTACATCCCTTCGGCGGCGTTTGGTTTTTTGTCGCTCATGGATATCGATTCGCGCTCCAGCCGCATCCGAGAGGTTCAGGCCTTATATCGCGAGGGGACATATGATGTGTTGTGGCGCGACATCGATCAAGGTGCCCATGCCGGTCGTCGGCAGGCGGTCGATTTGCTTTGGCAGACCGCATTCGCCGATTGCTCGGTAAGGCTTTACTCCAGGCCCGGTTTCGGTGAAGAACTCGGAGACTGGATCGGTCGCTAATAGGCACTCGGGAATGGGCAGGCGGCACTCGGCACTATTCAACTGATTTGGGGGCCGGGGTGTGTTCCTGGGTATCCGAGCGTTCGGCCTTGGCGCCCGCCGCGTGGCGCAACCAGCCTGAATTTGGCGGTGAGTAGGGCCGGAACTTCTCGATCCCGGCGGTTTCATCGCTAAAGAGGAGTGCGCGGTTGCGGCCTAGCGAGGACGCCGAGGGTGTGTCGATGACGTGGGTCGAATCGTTCCCGCTCATCTGGGTAACGATGCGCCAGCCGAACTCGCGCATCGACTGGCGGTTGATGGTGCGTTCGAGCGCGTTGACGGTGTCGCACCACAGCAGGACGTGCACGCCGACGCTGGGTCCTTCGCGGAGGATCATCGAGAGTTCGTCGGCGGGCGATTGCTTCTCGGCCGATGAGAAACTGAAATCGTCGCTCCGGCGGAGGTCGCGGATGCGTTGCACGCCGTAGAGCATCAGGAACCGGGCCGGGCACGCTTCGGCGGCCTCCGGCGAGAGGCTCATGCGGCGTTGCACCTCGGCGGCAACCGCACCAACGGCGGCCGCGGCCTCGCGCGGTCCGTGGCGCGTGACACCGGGGGCGGAGGATTGGCTTGCCGCGTTCGCCGCGGCGTCGACCACCACACCTGATTCGCCATCGGCGGCCATCCCATTGACGAGGGTGATGGGTGCGGTTTCGCCGTTGCCCGCCTGAGCGAAGAGTGTGACGAGCGCGATCGAGAACATGGCCGACATGGCGGCTTCATCGGTGCCGACGAAGAGCGCGTTGGCTCCACCCCGCCGGTGGAAGACGGCCTGCGTGGGGTCCTTGATCGAAATGGCCTCACCCATCCACACGATCGGAGATTTGGAGGGGCGATGGGTGCCGGTGAGCGCGGCGAGCGCAACGTTGTTGCGGACCTCGGCGGGGAGGTTGCCCTCAAAGACGATCTGCGTGGGGGTTTCGAGCGCGGAACGGGAGGCGAGGGCGGTGATGTGTTCGAGCGCGGCTTCGCGGCGAGCATCCGGGAGCCAGACGACCTGAAACGGGCTGTTGCCCTCGACCAGACCGCTTGCATCGTTGTAGATCGCTTCGCCGGGGCGGGTGAGCAGCCGAGGGGCGGTGTTGTCTTCGCTCATGATGAGATACGAATCCTGCTCGCTGGATTGCAAGGCGATGCGGACGCCCATCTGCCCGATGGTGCTGCGGGCGATCGAAAAGGCACCGCCCAAGGTTTGTGAACCCAAGATCAGGTGGATGCCGAAGGCCCGGCCCTGACGGACGAGGCGGTCGAGGAGGAGGGCCGCGTCCTGCGCGATGCGGTCGTCGTCGACAAAGAACTCCTGGAACTCATCGACCGCCAGCACGATGCGGGGCATGAGGCCGGAGAGCCTTCCACCGGAAGCGGCCGCGGCGGCGCGATAGGCAGCGACGTCCTGTGCTCCCGCATCACGGAAGAGGACACCCCGGCGCGTGAGTTCTGCATCGAGGCGTTTGAGGACACTGATACCGAATTCTCGCTCGCTTTCGACGGCGATGACGCGGGCGTGCGGAAGCGACTGTGCCGCGTAGGCCTTGAACTCAACACCCTTTTTGAAGTCGATGAGGTACAACTCGACCTCGCGGGTGCTGTACCACATCGCGAGGTTGGTGATGATGACGTGGAAGAGCGTCGATTTGCCCGAGCCGGTGCGGCCGGCGATGAGGGCGTGCTGGGCAGTGCCTCGTCCGAGGGTCAGCCGCTGCAACTTGCGAGCACCCGCCCGGCCGATGGGCACCGAGAGTTCCAAGGACGAATCGCCCGTCCACTCGCGGCCGGGGGGCGGGGCGACGGTGTCAAAGGGAACCTGGACGCGGCCGGATTCTTTGGCGGCCGCGCCGACCTTTGAGAGGAGTTCGGTAAAGCGGTCCTCGGCGGGGGGTTCATCGAGGTTCAGTTCGAGGCCGCGGAAGGGTTCAAGGTCGATGCCGGGGCGTTCGTTAAGGACGATCGGCAGGGCCGTACGTTCGATTTCGACCATGGGGATCTGGGACGGGCTGCGGGCGGAGATGTCGGCGGCGATGAGCGTGAAGACGCCGCACTTGGCACCGGCCGAGACAATGCCGGCGAGACGAGAGGCCGCGAGGTCGGTCATGCTCGCGGGGAAATCGGCGATGACCAGGAAGCGAAGCGGTTCGGCGACTTCGCCCGCGGCGTCGTTGTATTCTGCGATGGTGGTGTACTGATTCCGCAGGTACTTCTGAATCACGTTTTCCATGTGCTCGGTGAGGTCGCCGAGTTTTTGCTCGATGTGGCGGGGTTCCGTCCAGATTTTATCAGAGACCAGCAGCGGCTCTGCGTCGGCCAAGTGCATGAAGGCGGAGAAACCTTGGCCCAGCCCCACGGGGTCGATGATGGTGAACCGAGCCTTGGCGGGCGGGACGGCGGTAATAATGCGGAGCATCACCTGATTGAGCAAACGCATGGCATCGGCCCGGCGTTGCGGCGTATGCCGAACCAAGAGCGAACCTCTCCCCGCAAACTCAAGGGCGATGGGCAAGAGGGCCGAGGCTGGCACGCGCTCGATGAACGCGGCTTCGGCTCCGTTTGAAGCGGTCCGAACCATGGTGAGGGGTTGCACATCGACGGTGCCGAAAGGGACACACTGGGGCACACCTTGCGCGGGGCTGAACCCAGCCCCTTCCATCGCGGACCATTGTGGCGCGGCCTGGCTGGCCTCGGCGTTCAGCGTTGCCGTTGCGCTGCGCCAGCGTTCATTGAAAGCGTGCCAGCGTTCCTGAACCGACCGAACGACGGCGGCAAACGCTCCCTCCATGGTCGCGAAAGACTCATCGCGAAGGGCGTTGGCGGAAACTCCCGAAGCCTCGCGCGCTTCACGGATCTCGGAGAGTTTGGCTCGCGTTTCGGCGTCGTGGGCGGCGAGTGCGGAATCCTGCTCTGCGATGGCATTGGCGACGAGGGTGTCCTGCTCACCCTTAAGCGCTGGCCCCTCGATGGTGGTTCGGTGGAGGACGGCTTCCTGCACACTTGCAAAGGACACGCGGAGTTTCAAAACTTCGCGGTCGCGCTTCTCGCGGATTTTAAACTTCGCAGCGGCAGCGGATGCCTCGACCTCGGCGATGCGGCGCGCCGCCGCCTCCTGAAAGTTCAGGACCGCACCGGAGGCCTTGACCGCGGCCCGCGGCACACGCGCGCGAAACAGGGCCTGGGCAAGAAAAAGCACAACGAGAGTGGCTACGGCGGCGAGGCCGGCCCATTGGGCGATATCGGCGGTCGGACGCTTGTTGAGGGCGAGCCAGGCAGCAATCCCCAGCGTGACAGCGGCCGTAGCAATGATGACGAGGACGCGCGAGCCAATGGGCGAGTCGGCGAGGAGACGGGTGCGATCGATCTGTGCGGCCGCGTCCTGATAAGCCTTCTCAGGATCGGCAAACTGGGTTGTGGGCTCGGCGGAAGAAGCCGTGGCGATGCGTTCGGGCGGGGGTGCGCCCCATCCCGGAATGTTCCGAAACCCGGCCCGGGAGAGCACGAGGGCTGCACGCTCACCGCTTTCATCCAACTGCTTTCGGCGGGCCGTGAGCGTCGTTCGCGCGGTGCCAACTTCGAGGTCGGCCTTGCGATCCCCCGCTTCCACCAGCGTGTCCGACAGCCATTCGCCTTCTTCCAGTTCTTTGACGGCCCGGTCCGAGAGTTGACGGGTGCTTTGCTCGAACGCCAACAGGGCCTTCTCGCAGGCCCGCTCCGTCTTGGCGATAGCGGCCTCGTGATCGCGCACGTGTACACGTCGGCGTTGCCCGGCCGAGTGTTCGGTGGCCCGCGTGCGATCCAGAAACTGTTCGGTGGCTCGTGCCACCGCGTCTTCGTGGGCGCGGAAGGCGAGCACCTCCGCGGCCTGACGCGCCTGTGTTGCCGCGTGCACCGCGATAGGCGACTCCGCGACAAGCGTTCGCAAGTTTGCGACGAGTGACGCCGCCTGGGCCATACCGCTCAAGTCCGTTGCGCCCTTCTTTGGACCCTGCCCATCGATCACGCGGTCACCCCGTTCTCCGTATCAAGGGGCCGATCGGCCCTTTTCTACGCCATGCTACCACCCGGATTCGCGGTCGTCGCCGCATTCACGCTCGACCCTCTGGATCAATTCGCTAACGGCATCGAAGGCCTTGAGGGCACCGCCCACGGCGGGGTCCAGCGGATCGATCACGTCTTTCTCGAAGGCTTTGCGGCGGTCGTCGTCCCATTCAGCCTTGATGGCCTCGAACCGAATCCGCAATTGCTTGAGCGCATCGTGGAGCGAACCCTTGGCGCCGGCCACACTCATCGAGTTCCCTCCGATTGGGACGGCTCGACCGCATCGCCGGGTTGGTTGCCAGAGGACCCGGGAGCGAGTTCACTTGGCGGCTGGGGCTCACGCTCACCCCCCGGGGTCGGGCCCTTGAGGGCGACATAGCCCTCGATGGCCGTGATCATCCGTTCGAGATCGGCGATGGCGACCGGGATGTCGGCGGCCAAGGCATCGTTAAGTCGGCGGCACGCGGATTTCTGGTTCCCGGCCTCACGTTCCCAGATAGGACCCCAGCGATGGACCGCGGCGAGGCGTTCGCGGGCAGATTCGACGCGGGCGGTCGCCTTCCGCAACTGGCGTTCCTCGAAGACGACAGAAGCGGGCTCCGGGGCCGCAATCAGTTTCTTGCGTTGGATCTCCAACTTACAGGCGGTGACGGCGTCTTCGCGCCGTCGGATCTCGTGCTTCCAATAGGCCGGCCGGTCGAGTTTCAGCCAGTGCGTGACGCGATGAATATCGGAATCGACGCTCGAGATCGCCGTGCGGGCGACGATAACAAACTCCTGCAGGGCGGCCCGACAATCGTTGAGGGCCTTGGCCGAATGCAGCCGTGCACGGTCCGCCATCCACACCTCCCGGCCGCGAAAGGGCGGCTTAGCGCTGGTTCAGGTATTCCTCGATCTTTTCGGCCTTCCGCATCAAAAAAGGGATGTGCCGATCGGCTGAATCGGCGAAGCGGGCGAGGACGCGCATGGTCTGTTCAAACTCGTCCGCGAATTTGGTGTGCTCCTGATCGCGCCACGTCTGGCTGAGTTCGTTGAGGCGGGCCAAGAGCACGCCCATCTGGTCTCGGATGGAGCCGTTGAAGTTCTTGAGTTCGTGCGCGAATTTTCGGACTTCCGCAGGATCCATGACCGCCTTCGCCATCGCTTCATCCTTTCCGAAAAGTGCAGGCTATTCCTACGGGTGCAGGTTTGCCCCAACAGGCGACACACGCCGCGGACACGAGCGGGGTGCGAGTCACATTATCCGGATTTCAGGCAGAGAAGGTTGCAAACCGGGGAAAAGGGCGCATGATTCCTCTCGACGGGCGGCGAGTTGCCGCCCAGACCAGGTTCCGACCCGATCATCAGAATCGCCATGGATGGCCACGGAGTGTGCTCCTGTGCGTATCCACGTGTCCGTTTTGTGTCTGGTGACCTCATCAATGACCCTTACTGGTTGTCACTCCGGGCCGATCGAGCGGAGGCCGCTTGGAGCCGTGACCGTACAAGGCGTTCCGGCCGAAAATGTCATCTTTGCACCGTCGGATTTCGGACCTTCGGAAGTGTTAGCCCGGGCGGATGAGCGGCTTTCGCCGCGGCCAGAGGCTACAGCGTTCGATCAATACGCCTGGGCCGAGCCAGCCCGGGTGTCGCTGGACCGGTCGAGACGGCTTGTGCTTCCGACGACCCCGGGAACATTTACCTACTTCAGGGCCGTGCGGACGGATTGGCGGACCGTCGGGCAGGCGGGCGTGTGGCACTCGCCATAAGGGCCCGCTCGCGGTTTGGAGCGAGAGCCCGTAAAGAGGGTTGGCACCATGAAAAACGCCCGGGCGGCCACAAAGCCAACCCGGGCGTGGAACTCTGGGGAAGACCGACCTGAAGAATTAGTCGTAGAGGTGGTTGGTGGTCGGGGCTTCGACGGTGCGGAGACGAAGAGTGGTGTCGATCCGGAAGTTAGATGCCGTGCGGTGGCGCTCGGCGAAGAAGAACTTCAACTTGTACGAGCGGCCGTTCGCGAGCCAGCCGAGGCGATCGAGGTCGATGCTCTGGCTCTTGGCCGAGTGAACACCGCCGATGTCGATCACCAACTTGTTGTCGACGAAGACCCAGACGTCGTCGTCGCCGGTGAACGTGAAGACCTGCCCGGTGCCGCGTTCAAAGACGAACTCGGTCTCGAGTTCAAAGGTGAAATGGAAGTTGCGGTCGTT
>Ga0105049_10001708_pt1 | contig 25867 bp, 20 predicted proteins | sample MAT06_FD_78087 | JGI IMG/M metagenome (GOLD analysis project Ga0105049, IMG submission 78087) | Freshwater microbial communities from Lake Fryxell liftoff mats and glacier meltwater in Antarctica - MAT-06 | ecosystem: Environmental > Aquatic > Freshwater > Ice > Liftoff microbial mat | place... | reverse complement strand
GGTCGTGCAACGCCAGCGCATCGAGTGCGTCGTCGTCGAGGGCGGACGGCCACTCGACGATGCACGACACGGTGCCGCTCCAGGCATCGAGGTGCGGATTGTGGACGGCGAGGAATTCGACGACGTCCTTCCGTGAGAATCCCGAGCGCAGGGCCAGCACCCTCAGCGCGTCCTCGACGATGCTCTGCGCCGTTTCGCGCGCTCGGCGCAGTCGATATCGGCCGTTGTCGGCGGAGCCGTGACGTGCATGCCCGAGCAGCAAGTCCTGCCACGCGGAATCGAGCAGCGCCGCATGCTCGCGCCCCGCGCGCGATCCGAGCGCGGCGGCCAAGGGTTCGGCGTGCTTTTCGAGCAAGCTCTGCACTTCGTGGTTTTCGGTCTCGGCGTCGATCCCCGCCGATCGAGCGTGGCCGAGCAGCGCACCGCGGTGGACTTCCAAGTCCGTGCGCAAGGCCTCGATCTCATCGATCGCGGCTCGGAAACCGCCGTGCACGAACTCGACGCGAGGCAGCGTGCTCCGAGCCGCGGACAAGAGTTGCGGCATCTCGCGCTGCGCCCCGAGGTCCGTGCCGCCGTTCCAGAGGAGCAGCACGCCCGACCGTGCATGCGGTTCGAGCGCCGCGACTGCGTCTTCGATCCGCTTCCTGGACCCGGCGTTGTCGAGCCCGTCGAGCAAGTACAGCGCGAGGACACGCGATCCGTCCGGCGCCTCCCACGCGAACTCGACACCCGCGCGCTCGAACAATTCTCTCGGTACGCCGCGCACGAGCAGGCACGAGCGCAAACCGAACCCAGCCAAGATCTGCGGCATCTGAACCATGTGGCCGGAACCGTCGGGCATGTATCCGTCGCGGCACTCGCCCCCGAACTCGCGGACCGTCGCCAGACCGCGCTGCAGATTGCGCACGAGCGCTTCCCCCGACACCAGGAACTCGTCGCTCGACACGTAACACGGTCCGAGGACGAGCCGGCCGGCGGCTACGTGCTCGGCGATCTCGTTGCGCCGTTCGGGCCTTATCTCCAGGTAGTCCGTGACCGTCACGGTCTGCGCGTCGAGCGTGAAAGCCGCGAAGCGCGGTTCGTCACGCAGGATCGCCAAGACCTCGTCGACCATCCGCACGAGGTGGATTCGGTCGGTCTCCCAACGCGAATGGGACACGATGAACGCACGCAGTGCACTGTCAGTCTTCGAGCCGCTCATGAAGGCCTGGAGAGGATAGCGGGCGCCGCCCACGTCGAGGAGCGACGCCACTCGTTTCCGAGGGAACGGGAGGATTCACCCCGACTTCGGCGGCTCGAGCGCGCCCTGCCGTTTGAACGCGACTGGCGCCGATTTCTTGCGCAGGCGCAAGTTCAGCATCTCGACACCCAGTGAGAACGCCATGGCGAAGTAGACGTAACCCTTGGGCATGTGCCTCCCGAGTCCGTCGGCCACCAGCAGCACGCCGATGAGGATCAAGAACGAGAGGGCCAGCATCTTGATCGTCGGGTGTCGTTCCACGAACGCGCCGATCGCTTGCGCGAAGATCAGCATGACGATGATCGAGATCACGACCGCCGCGATCATGACGTAGACGTGACTCGCCATGCCGACAGCGGTGATCACGGAATCGAGCGAGAAAACCAGGTCGAGGATCAGGATCTGCACGATCACGGACGCGAACGATGCCGCGGCGCGACCTGGGCCGTGTTCGCCCCCGCCTTCGAGCTTGTCGTGGATCTCCCACGTCGCCTTTCCGATCAAGAAAAGACCGCCGAGCAGAAGGATCAGGTCGCGGCCCGAGATCGCGTGGCCGAACGGAGCGAACAGCGGCGCCGTGAGCGACATGACCCACGACAAGGAGAGCAGTAGCCCGATCCGCAGGAACATCGCCAGAAACAAACCGAGCCTCCACGCTTTCGGCTGCTGATGCTTGGGCAGCTTCCCGGTGAGGATCGAGATGAAGACGATGTTGTCGATGCCGAGGACGATCTCGAGCATCGTCAACGTCAGCAGTGCGACGAGGTTGTCGAGTGTGAATACTTCGGCCAAGTGCCTGTCTCTCGGAAGGGTGCGCGGGCGCGGAATGCTAGCAACCGGTCGAACACACTCCGCACGCCGTTTCCGGCAGGGGGCTCAGCGCGGAGCGGACTCCGTGCCGACACCGCGCGTCGTCCCAGAGCGCGCGCATCCTCGGTCGCGGCTCCCGTCGCGGCCGACTTCGCTTGCCGAATGAGGACGGCGGTGAGCAGTCCAACTGAGGCAGCGGAGCGTCAGGTGTGCATGCCGAATCGGGTCTTGCAAAGCGCGACAGAGTAGGCATGATTATGCACGCTTGCGCAGACTTATGCCTTCCCGCCCCCTGACCACCGAAGTTGCCGCGCGCGACGTCCGCCGCACGCGGATCCTGGAGCTCGTCCGTCGGGATCGCGTGAAGAGCCAGCACGAACTCCAAACGCTGCTGGAGGAGTACGGTATCGAGGTGAACCAGGCGACGCTGTCACGCGACCTACGCGACCTCGGGCTGCTGAAGGGCCGCGATGGGTACGAGATCCCCGGCTCGGCGAGCCCGGCCGACGATGACGCCGGCCTGGCCCTCGTCGCCGCGGCACGGACGTGGCTCGGCGAGGCGCGCGCAGCGCAGTCGCTCGTCGTCCTGAAGACGCCGCCCGGCGGCGCGAGCCCGCTGGCGATCGCGATCGATCGCGCACGAATCGACGGCGTCGTCGGCACGATCGCGGGCGACGACACGGTGTTCCTCGCGGCCCGGGACGCGGCGCGGGCGCGTCGCATCGTCCGCGAGCTGACGGCCCTGCGGAACCGGCGCAGCTCGTGAAATCCGCAGCCATCTTGGGCGCGTCCGGTTACACCGGCCGCGAGCTGGCGCGATTGCTCGCGTCCCATCCGACGCTGCGACTTGCGGGGTCCTTCAGCGCGCGCGAAGGCGACGTCCCCGATGCCCCCGAGTTGCCGGTCGACCTCCCCATCGAGCCACTCGATTGGAGGCGAATCGGGGCGTGCGACGGCGTTTTCTTGTGCACACCGCACGCAGCCTCCGCCGAGCTCGCCAAGAAGGTTCTCGAACTCGGCGTGAAGGTCGTCGATCTGTCGGCGGACTTCCGCCTGCCCGACGCCTCGCTGTACGCGAAGGTCTACGAACACCGCCATCCAGCGCCCGAGCTGCTCGCCGAAGCTCCGTACGGATTGGTCGAGCACGCGCGCGAATCCGTGAAGCGTGCACGCCTGGTCGCGAACCCGGGTTGCTATCCGACGGCGACGATCCTGCCGTTGAAACCGCTCGTCGAGGCTGGTCTCGTCGATCTCGCGCGGACGGTCGTCGTCGACGCGAAGAGCGGCGTCTCGGGTGCCGGCAAGAACCCGAGCGCGCGCACGCACTTCGGCGCGAGTCACGAGAATTTCCTCGCGTACGGAGTCGGCGGCCACCGCCACGCGCCCGAGATCCGGCTGCACGCGGGTGTCGTCGAACTCGTCTTCGTCCCCCACCTCTTGCCGGTGTTTCGCGGGATCTTGGCGACGATCTACGTGCATCCCGCAGCCGGCGCCGACGCGAACTCGATGCGGGCTCACCTCACCGAACGCTACGCGGCCGAACGCTTCGTCAAGGTCTTCGCGCGCGGTCAACCCGAGTTGAACCGCGTGCAGATGACGAATCAGTGCCACATCGCCGTGACGCAGCAAGACGGCCTCGTCGTGATCACGTCGGCCATCGACAACCTCGTCAAGGGCGCGAGCGGTCAAGCGATCCAGAACATGAACCTCATGCTCGGCCTCGACGAGGCGGCGGGGCTCGCATGACGGCGCTCGCGCGACGCATCCTGGTCAAGGTCGGAGGCGCTCAGCTCGAGCAGCCGGGCCCGCGTGCCGATCTGTGCCGTTCCGTCGCACGCGCTCGCGAGGCGGGATACGAGATCGTGCTCGTCCACGGCGGCGGCAATCAGATCCGTGATCTCGTCCGCAAACTGGGGCTGCCGGAGAGCTACCACAACGGCCTGCGCGTGACCGACGCGGCGACGGCGGATGTCGTGCTCATGGTGCTCGCAGGGCTCGTGAACAAGGAACTCGTCCACGCGCTCGAATCGAGCGGCGTGCGCGCGTGCGGCTTGTCCGGCGCGGACGGCGCGACGTTCCTCGCGACGAAACGGCGCGAAACCGAGCTCGATCTCGGCTACGTCGGCGAGGTGGGACGCACGAACGTTCGGCTCGTCGACTTGTTGCTCCGCGACGGATTCCTGCCTGTGATCGCGACGGCAGCCCCGCTGCAATCCGGCGAGGATGCGCCCGACGATCGCTTCTACAACGTGAACGCCGACGTCGCCGCCGGTCCGCTCGCGCGCGCCGTGCGCGCGGAGACGCTGCTCTTCCTCACCGACGTCTTGGGTGTCCTCGACGCGTCGAAGAACCGCATCGAGACGCTCACGCCCGAACAGTGCGCCGACTTGCGAGTGCGGGGCGTGATTCACGGCGGCATGATCCCGAAAGTCGACGCGGCACTCGCTGCACTCGCGTCGAACCCGGGTTGCTCCATCAAGATCGCACCCGCGGGTGGCGCCGACGCCGTGCTGCGCGCGCTCTCCCCTGAAGTCGGCACGCGGTTCACGGAGTTCCGCTGACATGGACGAGCACGTCCTGCGCACCTATCTGCGCGCTGAAGAAGTTTTCGTCGACGGCAAGGGCGCCACGGTGCGCGACGCGACGGGCCGCACTTGGATCGATTTCCTGGGGGGAATCGCTGTTTCCGCGCTCGGTCACGGACACGTGCGCCTCGCGGCTGCGATCGCCGACCAAGCCACGAAGTCGATCCACCTGTCGAACCTGTTCCGCCATCCGTACACGGAGCTCGTCGCGGGTCGCATCGCGCGCTTGTCCGGCCTCGAAGCCGTCTTCTTCACGAACAGCGGTGCCGAAGCCAACGAAGCCGCGTTGAAGCTCGCGCGAAAGTACCAGCGATCGAAAGGTCGCCCGGAGCGCACGTCGTTCCTCGCGCTCGAGGGCGCTTTCCACGGCCGCACGACCGGCGCATTGTCGCTGACGCACACGTCGAAGTACCGCGAGCCGTTCGGACCGCTGCTCGAGTGCCGATGGGTCGCGCCCGACGACGTCGCGGCGTTGGAACACGCACTGCGCGCGCACCGTCCCGCCGCGTTCTTCGTGGAACCCATCCAGGGCGAAGCCGGTGTGCGCGACGTCTCCTTCGACTTCCTGCGCGCGGCGCGACGCTTGTGCACGGAGACGGACACGGTCCTCGTCCACGACGAGGTGCAGGCCGGCTGCGGACGCACGGGGACGTTCCTCGCCGCCGACGCGGCGGGCGTGAAGCCCGACGTCGCAACGCTGGCGAAGCCGATCGCAGCCGGGTTGCCGCTCGGCGCGTGCGTCGTCGCGAAGCCCTACGTCGACGTCCTGCAGCCCGGCGACCACGGCTCGACCTTCGCCGGCGGACCGCTCGCGTGTCGCGCGGCCCTCGTGTTCCTCGAGGAACTGGAAGAGGGCGGACTGCTCGCCACGGTGCGCGAGCGCGGCGCCGAGCTCGACGCCCATTTGCAGGGAATCGCAGCTGATTTCCCGCTCGTCACGGAGCTCCGCGGTCGCGGCCTGATCCGCGGCATGCGCCTCGCGGAGGGCGCGGAAGAAATCCAGAAGGACCTCTACCGCCGGGGACTTCTCGTGAACCGAACCGGAGGCGATGTGTTGCGCCTCCTGCCCCCGTACGTCATCACGAGTGCCGAGATCGCGTGCGGGATCGAGATCCTGCGCGACGCGCTCGAAGCCCATTCGAAGTCCGCGCGGTCGAATCCCGCCACGCACATGGCGTAGGGGTTCGCTCGCGGTGCGGGCCCTAGAGGCTCCGCACCTTTTCGTTCCTCATCTCCCCTTCACTCGACGCAGCTTCACTCGACAGCACGATGACCACGACGACTTTCGGAACTCTGCCCCAGAAGGACCTCCTCACGATCGCCCAACTCGGCGCCGGGGACGTTGAGACCATCTTCGACGCCGCGCGCGCCATCAAGGCGGATCGGAAGTCGTATGCGGAGGTCCTGCGCGGGAAGCGCCTCGCGATGATCTTCGAGAAGGACTCGCTGCGGACGCGCTTCACGTTCGACGTCGGCATGCAGGACCTCGGCGGTTCGGCGGTCTTCATGGACCACCGCGACGTGCGCCTGGGTTCGCGCGAGTCGCTGAAGGACATGGCGAAGAACCTCGAGCGCTGGGTCGACGGCATCGTCGCGCGCGTCTTCAAGCAGCGCGCGCTCGAGGAAATCGCGGCGAATTGCAACATTCCTGTGATCAACGGCCTCTCGGATCACGTGCATCCGTGCCAGGCGCTCGCGGACTTCTTCACGTTGACCGAGCACTGGGGCGCGGTCCGCGCACGCCGCGTCGTCTATGTCGGCGACGGCAACAACACCTGCCACTCGCTGCTGCACGTCGCAGCGCGTCTCGGAGCGCACATCACGGTGTGCAGCCCCGAGGGCTACGAGCCGAACGCGCGCGTCGTCAGCGAAGCGATGCTGATCGCGCGCGAGACCGGCAGCGACATCCAGATCACGAACGATCCCGAGAGCGCAGTGAAGGACGCGGACGCCGTCTACACCGACGTCTGGGCCTCGATGGGCCAAGAGGACGAGATCGAGGAGCGCTCCGCGATCTTCAACGACTACCGCGTCGACGAGGAGATGATGGAGCTCGCGAAGCCGAGCGCGCTTTTCATGCACTGTCTGCCCGCGCACCGCGGCCAGGAGGTCACCGCCGGCGTGATCGACGGAAAGAACTCGATCGTCTACGACATCGCGGAGAACCGCCTGCACGTGCAGAAGGCGATCCTCGTGCTCCTCATGGGCAAGGAACGCTGACCCGTCGCGTTCGCCGCACAGAAGCCCTCGTCCAAGAACTCGAAAGCACATTCCATGGCTGAGAAAGTCGTCCTCGCGTACTCCGGCGGTCTCGATACGTCGATCATCATCCCGTGGCTCAAGGAGAACCACGGGCTCGAGGTCCACGCCGTCTGTGGGGACGTGGGTCAAGGCGCGGGGGAACTCGCGGGCCTCGAAGAAAAGGCCAAGAAAACGGGCGCGAAGAGTTGCCGAGTCGTCGACCAACGCCGCGAGTTCCTCGTGGAGTATGTCTGGCCCAACCTCCGCGCCATGAGCGTGTACGAAGGCCGCTACTTGCTCGGCACGAGCATGGCGCGACCGATTCTCGCCAAGGCGCAGGTCGAGTACGCGCGCGAAGTCGGCGCGAAGTACGTCGCGCACGGCTGCACGGGCAAGGGTAACGACCAGGTGCGCTTCGAGCTCACGTACATGGCGCTCGCGCCCGACCTGGAGATCATCGCGCCGTGGCGCACGTGGGACATCACGAGCCGCGAGGAAGCGATCGACTACGCCGAAGCGCGCAAGATTCCGATCACGGCGTCGCGCACGAAGATCTACAGCCGCGACCGCAACCTCTGGCACATCAGCCACGAAGGCGGCGCGCTCGAGGATCCGGCCAACGCGCCGCCGGACGACGTGTGGGTGCTCACACAGAATCCGGAGAAGGCGCCGAACGAGCCGCAGGTCGTCACGGTCGGATACGAGAAGGGCGTGCCGGTCTCCGTCGATGGCCGGAAGCTCGCGCCGGAAGTGCTCGTCGCGAAGCTGAACGAGATCGGCGGACGCCACGGCGTCGGACGCGTCGACATCGTCGAGAACCGCCTCGTCGGCATGAAGTCGCGCGGCGTGTACGAGACGCCGGGCGGGACGATCGTGCTCGAAGGCTTGCGCACACTGCGCTCGTTGACGCTCGATCGCGACACGCTGCGCGCGTGCGAGAAGCTGATGCCGGAGTACGCCGACATCGTCTACACAGGTCGCTGGTTCGCACCCGCGCGAGAAGCGTTCGACGCGTTCTTCGCCAAGGCGACCGAAGTCGTCACGGGTGAGGTGCAGGTCAAGCTCTTCAAGGGCTCGTGCGTCGCGCAGTCGGCGAAGAGTCCGAACTCGCTCTACAGCGAGAGCCTGGCGACGTTCGGCGCGTCGGCGGCGTTCGACCCCGCGGACAGCAAGGGGTTCGTGAAGCTGTACGGACTCCCGGGGATGGTCGCCGCGAGCGTGCGACGCGCGGCACGAGGCGCGAACTCGAAGTCGGCGAAATCGCCAGCGAAACAGGCCGGAAAGCCGCCGGCGGTCGCCTCCTCGTCTGCGAAGAGCGCGTCGAGCGCCGGAAACGCGGTGAAGCCCGCGCTGAAGCCCGCGGCCAAGCGCGCGCCAGCGATCGCCGGCAAGGGGCGATCGTGACGAAGCTCTGGGGCGGCCGCTTCGAAGGCGCGCCGGATCCGGCGTTCTTCGAGTGGCAGAAGAGTCTTCCTTTCGACATCGCGCTGCTCGGCGCCGACGTGACGGGCAGCCTCGCTTGGACGAAGGCGCTCGCCGGTGCCGGCGTGATCGATGCGAAAGAAGCGCAGCGGATCGGCGAAGCGCTCACGAAGATCTTCGAGCGTTCGCAGGAGTCGCCCGATCCTTATCCTGATTCGGATGCGGAAGACGTGCATTCGCTCGTCGAGACCGAGCTCGGCAAGAGGATCGGCGATCTCGCGAAGCGTCTGCACACGGGACGTTCGCGCAACGACCAGGTCGCGACCGACCTCAAGCTCTACCTGCGCGAATTGCTCGGACTGCTCGACGATCGCTTGCGCGACCTCATGGTGGCGCTCGTCGATCTGGCCGAGAAGAATGCCGGTTTGCCGCTACCCGGCTACACGCACATGCAGCGCGCGCAGCCGATCACGGCCGGTCATCACGCGCTCGCCTACGTCGAGATGTTCGATCGCGACCGCGGGCGCGTCATGGATGCGCTGATGCGCGCGGGCACGTGTCCGCTCGGCAGCGGCGCGCTGGCCGGCACGGCGTTCCCGGTCGATCGCGAGGAGATCGCACGCGACCTGGGTTTCCTCGAGCCGACGCACAACAGCTTGGACGCGGTGTCCGATCGTGATCACCTCGCGGAGGCCTTGTTCGTCTGTTCGCTGATCACCGTGCACCTCTCGCGCCTCGCGGAGGATTGGATTTTCTTCGCCAGCTTCGAAGCGGGTTTCCTCGAGCTTTCCGACGCGATCGCGACGGGATCGAGCCTCATGCCGCAGAAGAAGAACCCCGATGGTTTCGAACTCTTGCGCGGGAAGAGCGGACGCGCGATCGGTGAACTCACGGGGTTCCTCGCCACGCTGAAAGGCTTGCCGCTGGCGTACGACCGTGATCTGCAAGAGGACAAGCAAGCGCTCCTCCTCGGCGTGCCGCCCGTCATCGAGCAAGTCGAGATGGCCGCGATCCTCGTGCGCAACGTGCGCTATCGATCCGAACGCTGCCGCGCGGAAGCGGAGCGCGGTGGCATGAACGCGACCGACCTCGCGGATCTGCTCGTGCGGACCCGCGTGCCGTTCCGCACGGCGCACGAACGCGCCGGCGCCGTCGTGCGTGCTGCGCTGCAGCACGGATGTGAGATCCAGGCGTTGCCGAAGTCGTTGATCGCGGACCTGCTCCCTGAACTCGACGGACTCGATCTCGCGCACGAACTGTCCGTCGATGCCGTCTTGGCTCGACGTGACGTGCTCGGCGGCACCGCACCCGAGTGCGTGAAGGCCGAAGTGGAACGCTGGAAGGAAGCCTTCGTCGCGGAACTCGACGAGGACGACGACGTCTTCGATGACGACGAAGAGAAGGACGACGTCCGATGAACGAGACTCGCGCCAGCGACACGCGCCCCGTGCTCCCCGCCGGCTTCAAGGCCGCGGGGGTTCACGCCGGAATCCGCGCACGCCGCACGAAGATGGACCTCGGCCTGATCGTGGCCGCCGAAGCGTTCCCGGCCGCGGCCGTGTTCACGACGAACCGCTTGAAAGGCGCGCACGTCGTGATCGGCCGCGAATCGCTGGCGAAGAGCACAGGCTTGGTGCGCGCGCTCCTCGTGAATTCGGGGAACGCGAATTGTTCGACGGGCGAGGAGGGCCTCGAGGATGCGCGCCGCGTTCAGCGCACGCTCGCCGAGATCATCGGCTGCCCGCCCGAACAGGTTCTCTTCATGAGCACGGGCGTGATCGGCGCGCGATTGCCGGTCGAGAAGATCCTCGATGCCCTGCCGAACCTCGTCGCGAACGTACACGAGAAGGGTCTCGGTGATTTCGCGACCGCGATCATGACGACCGACCTCGTGCCGAAGGTGCGCACGATCTCGATCGAGGAGAAGTCGGCCCCCGCGTTCCGCGTGACCGGCGTGGCGAAGGGCAGCGGCATGATCCATCCGAACATGGCGACGATGCTCGCCTACTTGTTGACGGATGGGCCGTTGCCGAACGACGCGCACGGGACGCTGACACGTCTCGCGGACCTGAGCTTCCATCGATTGACGGTGGACGGCGACACGAGTCCGAACGACACGGTCCTCTTGTGGAGTTCGCGTGGTCCCTCCACGTCGGCGACACAAGAAGCGGCGTGCATCAGCGCGCTCGTCGAGGTTTCGCAGGAACTCTGCCGCGTGATCGCGGCGGACGGCGAAGGCGCCACGCGACTCGTGACCGTGCAGGTGACGAGCGCGCCGACGGAACTCGCCGCCGCTCACGTCGCACGGACGATCGCGACGAGCCCGCTGATCAAGACCGCGATCCACGGCCGCGATCCGAACTGGGGTCGCATCCTCGCGGCGGCCGGCCGTGCCGGCGTCGAGTTCGACACGAACCTCGCGCGCGTTTGGATCGGCGACGCGGACGTGTTCTCGAACGGCAAGCCGCACCCCGAGAACGAGCAGGAAGCGCACTTACACCTCTTGCAGAAGCACGAGGTCGTGATCGGCGTCGACCTCGCCGCGGGCAGTGCAGCGGCCGAAGCCTGGACCTGCGATTTCTCGGCCGATTACGTGCGAATCAACGCGGACTATCGCTCTTAGGTCACCGGGAGATCGAGCTACGCCAGGTGGACGCGCTGAACGACAGGGGACCCCCGAACGCACTGCCAAGCGGAAGCGCCGTGACCCGTGCGCCTCACTTCCGCTCGCGCGAAGCCGGCAACGTGAACATGAACTTCGAGCCGATGCCTACCTGACTCTCGACCGTCACCTGCCCCTCGTGGGCCTCGACGAACGTCTTCACGATCGCGAGTCCCAAACCCGTGCCGGAGCCGTCGACCTTGGCCCCATCGCTCTCCAGCGCATCGAAGATGCGGCCCAGCCGATCCGCCGGCACTCCCGCGCCGTCGTCCTTGACCCAGCACACGACGGTGCGCTCGGGCGATATTTCGCTCGCGCCGATCTCGACTCTTCCTCGCGGCGTGTAGCGGATCGCATTGGCGATCAAGTTCTGCAGGATGCGACGCAGCAGGCTCGCGTCCGCGTGGGCCGTCAAGTCCTCCGGCACGAGGTTGATCAAGTGCGTGGACGACGTGCCCGCGACCGGATGCAGATCGTGGATCAGAGCTTCGACCATCGGCCAGAGGTCGAGAGTCCGCCGTTCGAGTCGGACGCCGGTCTCCGTCACGAGGTTCGTGTTCTCCTCGATCACCTTCGTGACCAAAGCGTCGAGCTGCTGCACGTTGCGCCGCAGGCTCTTCAGCATCTGCGCGCACTCGCCTCGATCGTTCGGTCGCGTCCAGGTCAGCTCGAGCACGCGCGCCGCGAGCGAGATCGCGTTCAGAGGCGTGCGGAGATCGTGAGCGACGAACGCCAGGTACTCCTGCCGACGGTTCTGGACTTCCACCGCGTGGTGCGTCGCGTACGCCATGACCGCCGACCCGATCGCCCCGTCGAGCACGCGGTTCAGGATGTGGAATGGTCGACCCTGCATCGTCAACCCGTGCGCGTCGGCGAGGTCGTGGATGCAGCCGCGCAGGATGTTGTACTCCGCGACCATCTCCTCGATGTCGAAACCATCCTCGAAGCGCTGTATGCCGTGCGCCGGCGGAGTGCCTTCCTTCAGTGCTTCCGGGATGGTCTCGGTGGATTGCGCGAGCAACGCAGCCGCGATCTCGTCCACGAGTTGGGGGACGTGGTCGGTCAACGTCGGGGTGTCCAAGTGCTGGGCCGACGGCAACTGACGGACCTGTTCACGCCAACGCGCGAGCAAGCCCGACCGTTCCTGCTGGATCAGAACCCCGATCCTCAAGAGTTCGTTGATGGTCCTATCCTCTCGCGGTCCGAGCATGGGTTCCAAGTGTCGAATCGAGGCCGTGCCGCGGGGGAGCCGGCCCCCCCTTGTCCTCGAACACGCGCTGGCATTCAGGGGCAGTAGGCGACGACCTCACCGCTCCGTCAATGGGCTCGAGTTGCCATCGGCACCTCCACTTGTCGAAGGCCCACATGTTAGTCGGTGTGAGGACAGTGGCGTGAAGTGCCGAAGAAGAACTCTGGAAACTGCGATTTCTCGGCCGCAGGCGTGCCCATCCACGCCGACGATCGATCCTCTGGATCGACAGAGCTACGGCCCTCGTCACCGCACTCAGCGCAGGCGGATCTCGACCGGCGCGCCACCCGCCGTAGACGGCGTTGGAGCTCCACGCGCTCGAGGTCGGCACCGCCGTCCTGGACGAGGCCGGCTCGCGCCGCGCGGCTTTGGTGGAAGTCCGCCGAGCGCCCGCGCTCGCGCTGCTTGCCCGCCACGCGCTCAGTCCAGCCCCTGGCTCGACCGACGGGCGTCGTTCGAGCGCGATCCAGAGCGCTTCCTGCGCCACGTCGTCGCCGTGCGCGGATCCCACGAGAGCGCGGGCCGGGCGGCGCGCCCAGTCGACCTCGGCGAGCAGCGATTCGGGCTCCAGGCGTCGGGCGGAGTCGGTCGTGCGCGGAGATTGTGACGAGATTCGTCGCGAGATCGCTCGACCACGAATTCCCCGATGCGTTCAATCACGCCTCCCCCACCCCTATGCGACTCCGCCTCGTACTCCTCGCGATCCTGCTGGCCCTCGGCATCGCTCTTGGCATCGATCCGATCGACCGCTCGGACTGGTTGCTCGAGAACGTCCTCGTCGTCGCGATCATCGTCCTCCTGTGGGCGACGCGGCGTTGGCTGCCACTCACGGATGCCTCGATCTGGCTGATATTCGTGTTCCTCGTCTTCCACGAGTTCGGCTCGCACTACACGTACGCGAAGGTCCCCTACGACGCGTGGTTCGAGAGCGTGTTCGGCCGCACGCTGAATTCCGTGTTCGGCTTCGAGCGCAACCACTACGACAGACTCGTCCACTTCCTGTTCGGATTCCTGCTGGCGGTGCCCATGCGCGAACTCTTCCTGCGCGTCGTGCGCGCGCGTTCGTTCACGAGCTACTGGCTGCCCGTGCAGATGGCGTTGTCGTGGTCGGCGGTCTACGAGATCGTCGAGTGGTTCACGGTGATCCTGTTCGGCGGAGAACTGGGCGGCGCGTTCCTCGGCACGCAGGGCGACGAGTTCGACGCACAGAAGGACATGATGCTCGCGGGCCTCGGCGCGGCGCTCGCGATGGGAATCGTGGCGCTGATCCATCGCGCGCGCGGCGTCGATTTGCAGTCGCGCTGGCTCGAAGCGCGCATCCCGAACTTCGGACAACGCTGCAGCTGAACGGCGTCTCCCGCGAGATCGACTTCGGCCCAAAGCGGCGCTGGACCGAGGCCGAACGCGCGCCGCACCTGTTACTCTCGGTGATGGTGCACACACTCCTCGTCACTTTCGCGCTCGCGCTGGGACCGTCCATTCAGGAATCCGGCGGGGCCGCGACGTCGTCGCGAGAGCCGAGTGTCGGACGATTCGGTGCCTTCCTGCGCGAAACGAGCGGCCTCGCGGCGCCGGCGTCCGTCGCGATCGACGAAGAGGGTCGCGCGTGGATCACCGAGAGCCACACGGGCACCGTGCGTGTCGTGGCCTCCGACGGTGTGGAAGCTGCGCGCTTCGTGCTCGAAGTCGTCCCCGGACTCCCGCGCGAGCCGCACGGCATCGCGATCTCGCCCGCGGGCGAGGTCTTCGTCGCGGACGCGGTCGAGCATGCCGTCGTCGTCATCGACGGTTCGGCCTTGCGGAAACGCACGATCGGAAAGCGTGGGGCGGCGCCCGGTGAGCTGCGCGAGCCGCGTGGGATCGCCGTCGTGGGCGGGAAGGTCTTCGTCGCGGACTCGGGCAACCACCGCATCAGCGTCTTCGCGCTCGATGGGAAGTTCGAGCGCGCACTCGGCCGTCGAGGTTTCGGGCCCGGTGAGTTGCTCGCGCCGAACGACGTCGCGGTCGATGCGTCGGGCCGCGTGTTCGTCGCCGACCTCGGGAACCAGCGCATCGTGCGCTTCGAGGCCGATGGATCGTTCGGCAAGAGCTGGGGCGGACTCGGGCCTTTCGCCGGACTCTTCCACGCTCCGTGCGGCATCGCCGCACGCGACGGCCGCGTCTTCGTTGCCGATCGCGACAACCATCGCATCCAAGTGTTCGACAAGGACGGCCAGCCCGACCACGAGTGGGGCGTCCACGCCGTGCGACCGCGCGAAGGCGGCGGAAAGCTGCATTATCCGAGCGACGTCGCGCTCGCGCCGAAGGGCGACATCGCCGCGGTCGTCGAAGGCCTCGAAGGTCGCGTGCAGTTCTTCGGTGAAGCGGGAAGCACCGCGAGCGATCCGCCGATCGTCGATCGCAGCGCGTCGGCGCACTACGAAGGCGGTTGCGACGTCGCGGGCGATCTGCTCGCCGTGCTCGAGCCCGCGGGGCCTTCCGTCTCGATCTTCGATCTCGCGCACCCGACGCCGATCGAGATCACGCGCTTCGGGCGCTCGGGTCCGAGCGCGGGGAAGTTCCTCGTACCCGCCGACGTCGAGTTCGATCCGGACGGCAAGAGCGTGTGGATTTCGGATCCGCTGCTGCACCGCATCTCGCAGTACTCGTTGACACGCAAATCGGACGGGATCCTGCGCTTCGATCCCTTCATGGCGAAGTTCGTGCGCGCGTTGCAACTCGACGAACTGCCGGGCGTGCCCGCTACTCCGTGGCCGACCGAACCCACGGCGCTCGAGTTCGGACCGGATGGACGCATGTATGTCGCAGACCGTGCGAACGGGCGCGTGCTCGTGCTGACGCCGGAGATGACGTTCGAGCGTGCGCTGGGTTCGGTCGGAACGGGACAGGGCAAGTTGCTCGAGCCGACCGCGATCGTCGTCGAGCCGGACGAGAGCGCGCGGGCCGTCGACGAGGATGGACGGACGATCACCGCTGGCGCGCGCGTGCGCGTCGCCGACGCGCGCGGTCGGAAGATCGAGACGTGGTCTTGCGGGTGGGAGATCGACGAATGCGGGAGCGCCGCCTCGGACGGGAACCGCACGCGAAACCTCGGCTCCATCTCGATCCCAGGCCCGTCGGGCGCGGACCGGCGGCCGTTCGGAATGGCGGCCGCCGGCGCGGACGGACTGTGGGTTTCGCTCGAGGATGCGAACCTCGTCCTGCGCCTCGACGGTGAAGGTCGCATCACGACGACGCTCGGCGCGGACGGGGTCGGCGGGCTCGGGAAGCTCCAGTGGTTCCATCCCCAGGGCCTCGCGCGCGCCCCGGGCGGTTCGATCGTCGCGATCGACGCGGGCAACCACCGCTTCCAGGTCTTCGACGCGCAAGGCGTTTTTCGCACGGCGTGGGGATCGCGCCTCTTCCTGGAACCGATCCTGAAGGCCAAATAGGTGGCCCGCATGTCGTCGAAGAACCTCAGAGCCCGCATCGCCGCGTGTGCGCTCGTCCTGGCCGGGATCGCCTACGCGTCCGCGACGTCGCGCGCGGCGACCCAGGAGAACGCGGCGGCTGGGGAGCACGCGGCGTACAAGACCGTGAGGTCGAACGGCGGCCGCTACGTGCTGCACGTCACCGAACCCGAGGGTGGATTCGTCCGCGGCAAGCCGCTCGCGTTCGACGTCCGCGTGCTGCGCGCGGACGATCCGACGCAGCCCGCAACCGTCGGGCTGCTCGTCGATGCCGACATGCCCGAGCACTTGCACGGGACGAATCGCGTACCGCGCATCGAGCGCCGCGCGGACGGCACGTTCCGCGTCGAGAACCTCTACCTGCACATGCCCGGGTGGTGGGAAGTGTTCCTCGACGTCGTCGAGAGTCCGTGGACGGAGCGCGCTCAATTGCGCGTGGAAGTCGAGTGAAGCGCCTCGTCACGTTCGTCCTCGCGAGCGCGGTCGCGAGCTGGGCGGTCGCGAGCTGCGCGGGTCGCAACACCGCGAACGACACCGCGAACGACACCGCGCGCGGCGCCCTGAGCGGCACGGCGAGCGAGTCCCCTCCCGCGATCTCGACGGAGCCCGCGCCGAGCCCGCCCGTCGATCGCCCGAGCGTCGAGCTAGTCGCGGCGCTCGACGCGCTGACCATCCAGCGCATCCTGCGCCACGGTCCGCTCGGCGCCCCCGCACCCGACCCGACGAATCGCGTGGCGACTTCGCTCGAAGCGGCACATCTCGGACAGCGGCTCTTCTACGATCCGCGCCTCTCGCTCGACGGATTCCACTCGTGTGCGTCCTGCCACATGCCGACGCGCGGGTTCGCGGACGGGCTCGACTTGCCTGTGCCCGTCGGATCGAGCGATCGCCACGTCCCCTCGGTTCTCAACGCGGCGCATCAACGCTGGTTCTTCTGGGACGGGCGCGCGGATTCGTTGTGGAGCCAAGCCCTGGCCGTGATCTCGAATCCGAAAGAGCTCGGCGTCGGCCGTCCGGGACTCGCGCGTCTCGTGACGCACGACGCGATCTACCGCGCTGAGTACCGGGCCGCTTTCGGCGAGGATCCGTCCGACGCGCCGACGGACGAGGATCGGACGGCCGTGAACGCCGCCAAGGCCATCGCGGCCTACGAGGCGCAGCTCGAGAGCGGCGATTCGGCCTTCGATCAGTTCGCGGGAGCTCTCGCAGCGAACGATCTCGACGCGGCAGCGACGTATCCCTCGGATGCACTGCGTGGACTGCTCCTCTTCGTCGGGCGAGCGAATTGTCGCTCGTGCCACGCGGGCCCGAACTTCTCGGACGGCGAGTTCCATTCGATCGGCATGGCTCCGCGCGGCGGCGGAAAACCGTCCCATCCGGGCCGAATGCGCGGCATCGAAATCCTGCGGGCCGATCCCTTCCGCGGATCCGGTCCGTGGAGCGACGCGCCGACGTCCGAGCACGCGCGCGAGGTCGACGCGCTGGTGCAATCCTCGGAGCAGTGGGGTCAAGTGCGCACGCCTTCGTTGCGCAATGTCGCGCGCACCGCGCCCTACATGAGCGAAGGTCAGAAGGCGACGCTGCGCGAGATCCTCGAGTACTACTCGACGCTCGAGGGAGCGGTCACCGTCGCGCACCACGGCGAGCAGGTCCTGAAGCCGCTCGCCCTGTCCGAGGGTGACATGACCGACCTCGAAGCGTTCCTGCGGTCGCTCGACGGACGGGACCCGCCCGACGAGCGCGTGTGGGCACCGCCGAAACCGCGCTGAATCGTGGGACCTCTGGCGCACGCGCCGAGGACGGCTAGCATGGGACGAATACGCTTCGAGCACGGCTGTCCGGACTCACGGACGCTCGAGTGCATCTGCTGCCCAAGGGAAGAGTCCTCCCGTTCGGCGACCACGAAAGACGCCCCTCCGATGATGCTGGCTCTGATCCCCTCTGCATTCCTTCTCGTCGGTGCGGCCGAAGTTTTGGTGCCGCTGCCCCTCGCCCTCGAGCGATTCCAGGTCGAGCACGGCGCGAACTGGCAGGCCATCACGGACATGGACACGGGCTTCGCGGAGCTCGTACACGGGGGCGGCGCGTCGCTCGGTGGAGTCGCGCGCACCGAGGACGAAGCGCGTCGCTTGGCCGGAGTCGCGCTCGACCTGACCGCGGAACTCCACGGTGTCCGCGTGACATCGCTGGGCTTCGAGCGCGTCGTCTTCCTGCCGCTGGGCCAGATCGGCAGCGGCGACAAGTGGTCGGTCCGTTACGCACAAACTGTCGGCGGACTCCCGGTCGAGGGCGGCCGGGTCAACGTGCTCCTCGACGCGGAGGGCCGACTGCTCTCGGTCCACTCGACTGCGATCGCGGGCGAACTCGCCGTCGACACGCTGCCGCGACTCACGAGCGCGAGCGCGTTGGCGGTCGCGGGCGACGCCTTCTTGCGCGCACACAGCGCGCTCCACGTCGATGCCGACCAGCCCGTACTCGTCGCACGTCGACTCCAGGTCGACGGGCGTCGCAGCGCGCGCGCCGCGTGGACGATCGAGCTCTCGAAGGACCCGACGGGTGAGTCGCCGATCGTCGAGCGTTATTGGGTCGACGCGCAGGACGGCGCGATCCTCGCGGTCGAGAACCAGATCCATCATTTCGACGTGACGGGAACCGTGCAGACGAAGGCGACTCCGGGCCTCGCGCCCGACACCGCGTCGAATCCCGAGTCGAATCAGATCCTGCGCTACGCACGCGTGCAGAGCTCGGCCGGCGAGACGACGACCGACGCGAACGGAGTCTTCAACTATCCGGGCGTCAACACGCCGCTGTCCGTGACGCTGACTTACTACGGAACATTCAACAACGTGCAGAGCGCGACCAGCGCGAACTACTCGCTGGTCCAAGTCGTCCAGCCCAATACGCCGACGACGATCGTGATGAACCCGTCACCGACCGATGTGACCACGGCGCAGGCCAATGCGATGGTCGGTATCAACACGATCCGCGATTGGATTCGTGCTTTGAACCCCACGGACACGACGGCCGACCTGCGGTTCGTCTCGAACGTGAACCAGTCGTCGACTTGCAATGCGTTCTACAACGGCAACTCCGTCAACTATTACCTCGCGGGTGGCGGTTGCCCGAACACGTGCTACTCGACAGTCGTCGCGCACGAGATGGGGCACTGGCTGAACGTGCTCTACGGCACGGGTAACAACGGAGACGGCATGGGCGAAGGCAACGCCGACATCTGGGCGATGTACATCCACGACACGCCGGTGGTCGCCCAGGACTTCTTCGGCATCGGCTCGCCGATCCGAACGGGCCTCAATACCCAGGCTTTCTGCGGCGATACGAACCCGGGCTGTTACGGCGGCCCTCACGCGAACGGCGAGCCGTTGATGGGTGCTGCGTGGAAGATCCGAGCGCGTCTCAACGCGACGCATGGCAACGCGATGGGCGACCTCATCGCGAACACGATCTTCCTCGGCTGGATGAACGGCTACAACCAGGCCACGCTGCGCTCGATCATCGAAACGCAATGGCTGACGCTCGACGACAACGACGCCAACCTGTCGAACGGCACGCCGCACTTCGTCGACATCGACGCCGGTTTCCGCGATCAGGGCTTCCCCGGCGTGGCGCTGCAACCGCTCGTCCTCACGGGCGTGACTGCGCTCACGGACACGGAGAACGAGACCGGGCCGTACACGGTCGACGCTTCGGTCTCGGCGAACTTCAGCCCGCCTCTCACGGCGACGATCTTGCGCTATCGCGTGAACGGCGGCGCGTACGTGGACGTCCCGATGGCGTTCCAGGGCGGTAACAACTACCGCGGGACCATTCCTGGTGCACCGTCTCCGTCGCTCGTTCAGTACTACGTCCTGGTCGCCGACAGCGGCGCGCGGACGTTGACCTCGCCGCCCAGCGCCCCCGAGCAGCTGTACTGCTTCGACGTCGGGACGAAGAACCCGATTTCGACCTTCTTCTTCGACATCAGCTCTTCGGGTTGGACGAGCGGCACGGTCGGTGACTCGGCGAATCCGGAAGTCGATTGGGAACGCGGCGCACCGTTCGGTCGCAGCGGGAACGCCGGCGGCACGGCGTGGCGCGATCCGACGGTTTCATTCGCGGGCGTCGGCTGCTTCGCGAACGATCTCGGTTCCGGTGCCAACGACGGCGCGTACTCGGCCAACGTCCACAGTTACCTGCGGTCGGGCGTCCAGAACTGTTCGGGCCAGCAGAACGTGCGTCTGCGCTTCCAGAGCTTTCTCTCGGTCGAGGGCAACGCCGCGGACCAAGCGCGCTTGCTCGTGAACGGCACGCAGTTCTACGTGAATCCGGCGACGACGCGCGTGGATACGACCTGGGGCACGATGGAGTTCGACATCTCCTCGGTCGCGGCGAACAACCCGTCCGTGACCATCGAGTTCCGCCTGCGCTCGAACGCCACGAACCACTACGGAGGTTGGGCGATCGACAACGTCGAGGTTTTCTCGGTCACGCCGGTCGTACCGCCTTGCCCGGTGCCGCAAACGTACTGCATAGCCGCGCCGAACTCGGTCAGCGGCGGCGCGCAGATGGGTTACTCGGGAACGGGCAATCTCGTCCTGAACGACTTCGATCTCTTCGTCTACGCCTGCCCGCCGAACACGTCGGGTCTCTTCTTCTACGGATCCGCCGCGCTCCAAGTCCCCTTCGGCAACGGCTTCCGCTGCGTGGGTGGCACGACGTACCGACTGGGCGTGCAGACGACGGACGCTTTCGGCGACGCGACACGCAGCTTGGACCTGACGGCTCTCCCGAGTGGTCCGGCGAGCCCGGGTCAGATCCTGAAGTGTCAGTTCTGGTACCGGAATCCGGCCGCGGGCGGAGCCGGCTTCAACCTGAGTAACGGGTTGTCGGTCACGATCTGCAACTGAGCGTTCTACGAGTCCGTCGGTGCGGCGCTCGGTGCCGTAACGACGGACTGCACTCCGCTCACGGCGTGAGTTCGCGCGCCGCTCGCTCCGCGTACCACTCCCTCACGCGTGCATCTTCCGCGATGAGCCTTTGGGCGGCATGGAACAGCGCCATGTCGCTCCCCCATTCCTCGAGGCCCTCGGAATTCGCGCCCGCTTGACGATGGCCGCCCAAGTCGCCCATCCCGCGCAAACGCAGGTCTTCCTCGGCGATTTCGAATCCGTCCGAGGTGCGTTCGAGCACTTGGAATCTCATCCGCGCGGAATCGGCGCCGAGCAGTAGGCACCACGACGGCTGCGTTCCGCGCCCAACGCGGCCGCGCAGTTGGTGGAGTTGCGCGAGGCCCAGCCGCTCCGCGCCCTCGACGACCAGCACCGTGGCTTCGGGCACGTCGACCCCGACCTCGATCACGGTCGTCGCCACGAGAGTGCGCACTTCTCCGGCGCGAAAGCGCGCCAATCGACGCGCGCGCTCGGCAGCCTTCATGCGCCCGTGCACGAGTTCGATGCCGAACTCCGCGAGCGGCGATACGAGCAGTCGCGCATGCCGTTCCTCGGCTGTCTCCGCGCGACGACCGCTGACCGAGGCGACGTCGAAGTCCGCTTCGGCTTCTCCGATGCGCGGCACGACCCAGAAGATCCGCTCTCGTGCGCGTGCGCGTTCGAGCAGCAGGCTCTCCACGTCCTCTTTCGCGCCGCGCACCCAGCGCGTCGTCAAGGTTCCGCGCCCCGGAGGTTTCTCGTCGAGGTGGCTCGTGTCGAGATCTCCATACCAAGCGAGCGCCAGCGTGCGCGGGATCGGCGTCGCGCTCATGAGCAGCACGTGCGCGTCCACCCCCTTGTCGAAGAGTTCGCCGCGCTGTGCGACGCCGAAGCGGTGCTGTTCGTCGACGATGGCCAGCGCCAACCGACGGTAGACGACGTCGCGCGAGAACAACGCGTGTGTTCCGAACACCACGTCGAGCGAACCGTCGGCGAGTCGCGCGAGGACGGATCGGCGCGCGCGCGCCGTGAGGGAACCGGAGAGGTAGCCGCTCGTGAGTCCGGCGCGTTCGAGCAGGGGCGCGAGCCCCATGTGGTGCTGCTCCGAGAGGAGTTCCGTCGGCGCGAGGAAGGCGCACTGTCCGCCCGACCACGCCGTGAGGAAGGCCGCGAAGGCCCCGATCGCGGTCTTCCCCGAGCCCACGTCGCCTTGCAGCAGACGCCGCATCGGCCGCGCTCGCGCCAAGTCGTCGGCGATCTCGCGTGCGACGCGCGCTTGCGCCGCCGTGAACACGAACGGGAAGGCAGCGGCAGCCCGCGCACGCCGCTCCGGCGAGGTGTCGGCGCGAAGTGCCGCACCCGCGGAAGCGCGGAGCCGCCGGACGTGGAGTCGCGCCTGGAGTTCGAGCATGCGCTCCAGCGCGATGCGGCCGCGCGCGGCCTCGAATCCGGCGACGGTCGCGGGCGCGTGCAGGTCGAGGAGGGCGCGCGGGAGCGGTGGCACTCCGAGCAGGTCCAGGTCCGCTCGGGCCACGGGCTCGGGCTCGTCCGCAGCGCAACGCAACGCCGCCTCGCGACAGAGCCCGGCGACGAAGTCACCTGAGAGTCCGCCGAGCGCCGGGTAAACGAGCGCGAGCGTTCCGGCGGACGGGAGCGGCTTCCCCTCCCTTCCGATCCGTGGACTGGTGAATCCGGCCGGTGATCCGTCCAGGACCCCGAGGATGTCGAGGCGTGCGCCCACAGCCAGGGCACGTTGCAGCCAGGGCTGGTTGTGGAAGCGCGCCTCGATCCGCCCGGTCGGATCCTCGAGGACCACGCGCAAGATCGAGCGCCGGCCGAACCGCGCCAGGCTCGTACGCAGGATGGTCCCGGCGACGCGCACGGCCGCGCGACCCCGCCCGGCTGCCGGCGCGGCAGAAATCGGCACGATGGCTGTCGCGATGTCCAACCGGAGGGGTAGGACGCGCAAGAGATCGCGAACGGTGCGGATGCCCGCGTCCGCCAACTTCGCGGCGCGCGCCGGTCCGACTCCGGCGAGTTCGAGCACCAGCTGCGCCCTGGATCCCGGTTCGACGTCCTGCATGGTCAACGGGACGTCAAAACGGGTCGGTGGAGCCGTGAATTCGGGCGTTCGCAGAGTAGAATCCGCGACTTCAACGCACTGTTTACGAGGATTCGGTATCCCGTGCCGTTCTTATTCCTCGTTCGAGGTGCGCGCGCACCCGCTCCCGTACCGCGCGCTCCCTGCAGTCCCGACCCGATCTCGCCGAGGAAGTCCCCCACTCCTCGACTTTCCCTCCGACGGAGTGCCTCCGTGCGCCGACTCGCCGCCACGCTCGCTTTCATCCTCCTCGGGCCCGCCTTCGCGACCCCGAGTCTCGCTGCCCTGACGATGGGTGGTCCGGCCACCGCGAAGTCGCGAACCGGCAGCGATGACATCTCTCCGTCCGGCACGCAGGCGGGTTCGATCGAGGCCCAGCGGGCCGCCGCTCGGGCGGACATGGTCGACCGCATTCTCCAGCTCGCGACCTGGTGCAACGAGAAGGAGCTGTTCATCGAGCGCGACCGCCTGTGGCGCAAGGTGCTCGAGATCGCACCCGACGACGCGTCGGCGCGCAAGGGTCTGCGCTACGCGCGCAACGTGGACGGCTCGTGGAAGGAGCCCCCGCCGCGCGAGCTCAAGAACCTCGGCAAGAAGTGGCTCGAGGAGTTCGCCAAGCGCGAAGACGCGGTGGGCACGCCCTATGGCGACGCGCTGCTCGCTCTGGCCCGGGTCGAGGGTCGCACGGTGGCCGAGCGCGACATCCTGATCGCCGAGATCAAGAGCCTCGCGCCGAATCACGCCGGTCTCCACGCCTGGCTCGGCAACGTCCAACTCGGTGACCGCTGGGTCTTGCCGGAGACGGCCACCGCGAAGGAACGGCGCATGAAGATCCGCGCGGACGCGAAGCGCCTCACGGAGGTCGGCGCGCCGTTCGCGCCCGAGAAGCCCAACGAGGCCGAGGCGGCGTTCGGAATCGCGTGGAAGGTCGTCCTCCAAGGCGAGAACGTGCGCATCGTGTCCACCGGGACCGAGGAAGAGGCCGTGCGGATCGGACGCGCCGCGGAAGGAGCCGGAGTCCTGCTCAGCATCGTGATCGGCACGGACATGCGCTTCCCGGGCGCTTACACGATCTACGTCCTCACGGAACCCGGTGAGAAGGAGGCCTTCCTCGCCAAGCTCCCGGGCATCACCGAGGAGGAGCGCACGCGACTCATGGGGCTCGAGGGCACAGGGATCCCGCGCTCGACCAACGTGGCACTGTTCGGCAAGGATCCCGTGCGTCGCGCCGACGCGGCCGTTCGGCACACGATCGGGCACATCATGGCGCTCACGCTGGCCGTCTCGCACAAGACCGCCTGGGCTTGGGAAGGTATCGGGCAGTACTTGACACGCGAACTCGTCGGCACGCGCCTCACGTGGTTCGTGTCCGAAGGGGCGGACGCCGGCTCGGCCGATCTGCGCGGCAAGCTGATGACGCCCGATTCGAATTGGATCCAGGAGGCGTTCGACCTCCTCTCCACGGGCACCGCGGTGCCGATCGAAGACTTGCTGCGCCGCGATCTCGACCGGCTCGAGGTCGAAGGGGCGCTGACCGGGTACGCGCTCGTCGCTTACCTGATCGAGGGTCGGCCCATGCGGTGCTCGGTTTCCTGACGCGCGCCGCACGCGGCGAGGATCCGGCGAAGATCACGAGCGAGGTGCTCGACATGACGCCCGGAGAACTCCAGGTACGGCTCGTGCAGTGGTTGTCGGAACGGCGCTAGGAACGGGAGACAGAGACGCATGAACACGAACCGCTCGCTGATGAGCCTCGCGCGCGCGACGCTCACCCTCGCCATCCTGACCAGCGCGCCGGCCCGGGCTGGACTGCTCGGCGACGTCCCGGTCGGCTGGAAGAACAAGGAGGCCACGACGGCGAAGTTGCACGCCGATTTGCCCAAGCCGGCCTTCGACGCGATCTCGCGCTGGACCGCGTTCTGCTCCGCGAAGCAGTACCGCATGGACCTCGACGCGCAGGGACGCGTGCTGCTCCTCACCCCGGCGAAACGAGGTCGCACGCAGGAGACCCTCTCGGTCATCGGTCGCGCCGAGTCCTGGTTCGACGGCCTCTTGCCGCCGGTCCCGCGCGCGAGCGCAGCCCCGGCCGCCGCTCCGAACGGTGCCGGGGCACCTCCTCCGGAGAAGAAGCCCAGCGGAACTCCGATCCCCGAGGACCCGGAAGGCCCGCCGCCCAACGCTCCGAAGTCCGGTGGCACGACCGGGATGAAGCCGGCGACGCCGCCCAGCATCTGGGGTTCGGGTTCGGGAGCACCCGACTCGCAGACGGCGGTGCTCATCGTGCTCCACGACGAGAAGGACTACGCGGGCCTCCTCGATCACCTCGAATCGAGCGTCTCCTACCTGAAGGACTGGGTGACCGAGGCGCGCAAGCAGACCGGCCTGACGCTCGAGGATCCGCTCGTCGGCGCCTTCGTCGAGAACGCATCGGGCCAAGAGGAGTGGAACGGCGATCACGAGGTGCTGAACCGCGTCGTGCAACTGCTCACGCTGCGACGCTTCGGGCAACAGCCCAACTGGCTCGTCCAAGGGATCGCGTGGGAGGCCGAGATGGCCTTCGACAAGTCGGTCTACTGCTTCCCCTATCGCGACGGATTCGTGTTCGCGACCGAGCACACGAGTTGGCCCAGCGACCTGCGCATCGCGTTCAAGGATCGGGCGGCGAAGCCGCTCGAGATCGAGGAACTCTCGGAGTGGAAGCGCGGGACGTTCGACCCGGAGGCCGCGCCGGTCGCGTGGGGCTTCGTGCGGCACCTCGCGGAGGCGCAGAAGACCAAGGAACGCGCGCTCTCGGCCCTGCTCGAGGAGCTGCGCAGCTTGCGCGACCTGAAGGACCGCGAGCCGACCAGCCCGACGACGTGGAAGCGCAAGAACGGCTTCACGCTCGACCCGAAGGACCAAGAGACCGCGATCCTGACCGCGTTCGGCAAGGACGTGTTCAAGAAGGCCACGGTCTCGCTGCGGACGCTCAAGGACATCGCGGGCAGCGCTGAGGGAGATGCCAAGTCGAAGTCCAAGCCGAAGAATTCGTCGCGCGAGCCGGACAAGAACGGCCAGCGCTGACGGAACGTGCTCGAGCCCGAGCGGATCGCCCAGGAGCGCGCACTCGGTACTCGGGCGACAGAGCAACGCGCGCCCTCGTGAACTCGGGGGAAGGTTCTTGTTCGCGCACTCGTGAACTCG
>Ga0105049_10001706_pt1 | contig 25898 bp, 21 predicted proteins | sample MAT06_FD_78087 | JGI IMG/M metagenome (GOLD analysis project Ga0105049, IMG submission 78087) | Freshwater microbial communities from Lake Fryxell liftoff mats and glacier meltwater in Antarctica - MAT-06 | ecosystem: Environmental > Aquatic > Freshwater > Ice > Liftoff microbial mat | place... | reverse complement strand
CGTTCCATGATGGCGCGGACGCCGATCTGGCCTTCGTAGACCTCGCGTTCGGCGTAATCGGTGTAGAGGTAGCGCGTCTTGGCGAAGGCCGTTTGCGCCGGCGATCATGAGGTCTTCCGCCGCCTGCACGTCGGCCCAGATGAGGTCTATTCGCTCCAGCTTGCGCTGGGCGAACAAGGTGTCGAGCTTGATGACTATGACGTTGGTTTCCTGCTCGAACTTCACCCAAGGGTCCAGGTCAAGGTGGTCCTTGGGGGCCTTGATTAGCTCGGCCTGCCGGCGCTTCATGTTGGTTTTGATGACATAGATGTTGTGCGGGTCCGGTTCAAACATGAAGATGTTCGCGCGTGGGAAGAGCGTGCGCAGCTTGTGGGTGTCCTGTCCGAAGTGGGCGCCGACGTTCAGGAGTAATGGGGATTCGGTGTGGAGCAAAAGCGAGGCCAGCACGGGTAGATGTCCGCCATCACGGGCTTCAAAGCGACGAGTCTACACTGGCTGCATGCCCGCCAAACGACCCGCCGCCGGAGCCCGTCGCCCCGCTAAGACCAGTCCGGCCCGGCCTTCCAAAGGCGCTGAACCGTGGCCGCACCAGCACATGCTGGCGTTGCAGGGTGTGACGGCGGGCGAGATGCGGACGGTGCTGACGAAAGCTCGGGACTTCGAGCGGGAGCTGCGCGGGCGGCGGATCACGCCGGTGTTGCAGGGGCGGACGATCGCGAACTTGTTTTTCGAGGATTCGACGCGGACGCGGATGAGCTTCAGCCTGGCGGCCAAGCGCCTGGGGGCGGACGTACTGGACCTTTCGTCGTCGGATTCGTCGGTGAATAAAGGGGAGTCGATCCGGGATACGGCGGCGAACGTGGCGGCGATGGGGGCCGACGCGCTGGTGGTGCGGCACAAGGCGAGCGGGGCGGCGGCGCTGGTGGCGCGGGCGGTGGGCACGCAGTTTGGGACAAGCATCATCAACGCGGGTGACGGGCGGCACGAGCACCCGACACAGGGTTTGCTGGACGCGTTCACGATCGGCGAGTCGTTTGGTCGGCTGGACGATTTCGATCTGACAGGGCTGACGGTGGCGATCGTGGGCGATATCGCGTCGTCGCGGGTGGCGCGGTCGGACATTACGATTTTGAACGCGCTGGGGGCGAAGGTGATCTGCGTGGGGCCGCCGAGTTTGGTGTCGCCTTCGCTGTCGGTGTTGGGGTGCACGGTGAGCCACGATCTGGATTCGGTGATCGACCGGGTGGACGCGGTGAATGTGCTGCGGATCCAGTTCGAGCGGCATTCGGCGGGGCACAAGGCGCTGGCGAGCGAAGGGGAGAAGGTGGGCGGGGCGACGCTGGCGAAGATGCCGGCGTTGTCGTCGGTCCGCGAGTATGCGGAGCTTTACGGCTTGTCGGCGCGGCGGACGGGGCGGCTGAAGCCGAACGCGATCATCCTGCACCCTGGTCCGATCAACCGCGGGGTGGAGATGACGGCGTCGGTGGCGGACGGGGAGCGATCGGTGGTGCTCAAGCAGGTACACCACGGGGTGGCGGTGCGGATGGCGGTGCTGGAGCTGTGTCTGGGCGCGCCGCGTGGCTAATGGCTAGCCCACGAGCGTGACGACGGTGACCATCAAGACGACGATGAGGCCGTTGTGGATGGCGTGGGCGGTGATGCAGGCGACGAGGCTGCCGCGCCAGGCGCGGAGGCAGCCGAAGACGAAGCCGAGTGCGATGACTGGTCCCATGAGCATGATGGGGTAGGCGTGCATGAGGCCGAAGACGAGGGCGGTGGGCACGGCGGCGAGGACTGGGGTCATCCAACCGGAGAGGTGTCTCAGTAGCGCTCCGCGGAAGACGACTTCTTCGACGAGCGGTGCCCAGACGGTGGCGAGGGCGCCGACGAGGATGATCCAGAGGACGTCGCCGCTGGCGAAGTATTCGACGACGGGGTTCTGGGGTGGGGCGGCGGGCGGGCCGCCGGAGGCGCGGGACCAGAGATCCCAGAGGAAGAAGAGGACGACGGAGATGATTGCGCCGGTGACGAAGACGGGGATGCCGGCGAGGTAGCCGAGGAGGCCGGCCCAGATTTCGCCCAGGACGCCGCCGCGGCCACGGGCGTGGAGGCCGAGCATGTCGCGGGTTTGTGTCCAGGTCATGCCGCGGAGGAGTGGATAGAAGACGATGAGCATCAAGCCCCACTGGCAGCCGAGGGTGAGGGGACCGACGGCGGAGGCGGGGAGGATGGCGGCGGCGGCGAGGGCGACGAGTTTGAGTCCGACGAAGCCGGCCATGAAGACGCAGACCATCTCGATGGGGACGCTGCCGCCGGTGGCTGGCGGGAGGAAGCGCGGCTTGAGGGTGCCGGTGGCGAGGAGGACGATGGCGGTGATGAAGAGGCCGAGCCCGGCGATGGCCGCGACGGCGGCGAGGAGCCCCAGGACGCCGAAGACGGCGATCAGGGTGGCGCCGCCGCCGACGAGTTTTTCGCGGGCGGGGTCGGTGTCGCTTTTGCCGATGACCGCGGCGAGCTGGCCGAACCAGCCGTGGCGGTCGATGAGGCGCTTGGCGTCGGCATCGTCGAGGGGCTGCGGGGGCTGGGCGAAGACGCCTAGGAGTGCCGCGACGTCTGGCTTGAGGGGTGCGTCGTCGGGGAGTTTCGCGTCGACGTCGACGAGCCGCGTGCGTGCTTCCTGGTTGCCCAAGAGTTCGCCGGCGACGATGGCGGCGCGGAAGCGATCGAGCGGCGACTGGGCCGCACCGTCCAACTGGGCGACGAAGATCGCGCGGCTTTGCGGGTCGGGCATTACGGGCCCGAACTTGACGGCGAGCTTGGCCATGATGAGGGCCTGATCGGCCTGGGGCGGCTCGATCGCGTCCGCCCCCGCGCCCGTGGGCGGCCCGCCATGAGTGCCCGGCCCGGCGGCGGCGGAGTGGCCGAACTGTTGGAAGCCGATGACGATCGCCAGCAGCCCGACCATGAACAAGAGCCCGAGGCGGGCGAGGCCGCGGGAGCCGGGATCGGGCACGCGACCACCGGTTCGGGCCGCCCCTGTCGATCCGATCTGCAAGCCGCCCGGCGTGAGGTCTGCGTTCATAGCCTGCATCATCGGCACGCCGCGCTCCCTCGGCTCACGAGCCCTGAACTCACCCCTTGACCCGGCCCGGCGACCCGCTAACCTTCTCTCCCCATGCCCGTACCCCGGGTGTGGGCTTGTCCGAAAACTTGCCGGGCCCCGTCGAGGGCACCCCGGCCCGCCCCGCCCGGTAGGCGGCGAGCACGATCCGGCCTCCCCTGGCCCGACGAAGCGATCGCACCATCCGCCACGGCCTTGGCTTCTGCCCGGGCTTGTGATGAAAGGTCGATCCAACTTCGCCAAGCCAGGCAACGTCAGGATCACGTCCGCGGTCAGGAACCCCGGTCAGGAGTTCATTCATGCGTCGCGAAACCTACATGGCCAAGCCCGGCGAAGTCCAGAACATCTGGCGCGTTGTGGATGCCGACGGCCAATCCCTCGGCCGCCTCGCCGCCGAGATCGCCATCGTGCTCATGGGCAAGCACAAGCCCGAGTACACCCCGCACGTCGATTGCGGCGACCACGTCATCGTCATCAACGGCAAGAAGGTCGGCCTCACCGGCAACAAGGCCACGCAGAAGCTCAAGCTTCGCTACACCGGCTACCCCGGTGGCCAGCGGGCCGAGACGTATGGGTCTGTGCGTGAGCGTCGTCCTGAGAAGCTGATCGAGGACGCCGTGCGCCGCATGCTGCCCAAGAACCGCCTGGCCCGCGTCATGATCAGCAAGCTGCGGGTCTACCCGGGTACCGAGCACCCTCACCAGAGCAACGGCCCCGTCGCGCTCAACTTCATCAACGCCTGATCGACTTCTAGACCCCCCCTGCCCCCAGCGATCCCACGACACGCGTCGAACACGCCCCCGAGAAGATCCCATGCCTGAGAGCAAGACCAAGTCTGAACCCAAGCTGAACCTCAGCAACGCCGCCACGACCGACGCCGCCGTCGCCGCCGCGGGCGCCCCGATCGACGAGCCCAAGCCCATCCGCTTGCCCAAGGAAGCCAAGGGCGGGTGGTGGTGGGGGACAGGCCGCCGCAAGCGTGCCGTGGCCCGCGTCCGGATCAAGCCCGCCGCCACTGCGGGTGGCGAGCAGCAGTTCACGGTCGTCATGACCGACAAGAAGCGCAAGTCGATCGAGAAGTACTTTGCCGAGGACCGCGACCGCGCTGACTGCTACGCCCCCCTCAAGATCACCAGCACCCTTGCCAAGTTCGACGTCTTCGTCCGCGTCGACGGCGGCGGCTACATGGGGCAGGCCCAGGCCATCCGCATGGGCCTGTCGCGCGCTCTGTCGGGTTACGACCCCCAGCTTGAACTGGCCCTTCGCGAAGCCGGGTTCCTGACCCGCGACGCCCGCGAAGTCGAGCGTAAGAAGTACGGCCAGGCCGGTGCCCGTCGCCGGTTCCAGTTCTCCAAGCGTTGATCCGCCGCGGGTCATGGACCGGTCATGGATCGGTCATGGATCGGTCATGGACCGGGCACGACCACAAACGCCATCACCAAGAGCCCGGGCACCCGCCCGGGCTTTTTTCGTGGGGGCGATACGCTGATCGACATGAACGCTCTCTTTGCGACGCTTGCCGTTGCGGCTTTCGCCATTCAGCCGGCGGCACCGGCCCCCCCGCCTTCTAGCCACGCCGCGACTTTCGCGCGGTATGCGGTGGCGGCGGATCATCACCTTGCCTCGGCCGCGGGCGCCGAGATTCTGGCCAAGGGTGGCAATGCGGTGGACGCGGCGGTGGCTACGAGCTTTGCGTTGGCGGTGGTGCGGCCGTTCTCGTGCGGGCTGGGCGGCGGGGGGTTCATGGTGATTGCGCTCCCTGACAATCCCAGGACGCCGGCGGTGAACGATGTGGTGCGTGTGGCGATCGACTACCGCGAGACGGCGCCGGCGGCGGTGGGGCCTGACTACTTCAGCAAGCTGGCGGCCGAGCGTCCTGACGCGAGCACGCGCGGCGGCACGGCGGCGGGCATCCCGGGCACGGTGGCGGGGTTGCTGAGCGCGCTCGATCGGTTCGGCACGCTGGACCGGGCGGTCGTGCTTGCTCCGGCGATCCGGCTGGCGCGCGGGGGCTTCGCGGCGGACCGGGCGTATATGGCCGCCGCGGAGTCGAGGCTGAGGCTGTATGAGAAGGACGCGGGCTATCAGAAGCGGTTTGGCTTTCTGTGGCGCGTGTACCTGCGGGAAGGGCGCGTGGCGCTGGGCGATGTCATTCGCAACCCCGACCAGGCGGAGGCGCTCGAGCTGATCGCTCGCGATGGCGCGGCGGCGTTTTATCACGGGGCGATCGCGGACGCGATCGCGCTGGCGGTGCAGGCGGATGGCGGGGGGATGACCAAGGAGGATCTGGCGGGGTACGAGCCCGTCGACGCGGTGCCGCTGGAGATCACGTTCGAGAAGCGTTTGTTCCTGACGATGCCGCCGCCGTCGTCTGGCGGGTTGGCGCTGGCGCAGACGCTGGGGATTCTGGAACGGGTGAACATCCGCCAATATGTGGGGAAGCCTGGGGCCGAGGCGACTCCGCAGTTGATGGTGTTGGTCGCGGAGGCTTTCAAGCACGCGTTCGCGGATCGGGCGGAGTGGCTGGGCGACCCGGCGTTTGTGGATGTCCCTACCGACAAGTTGCTCTCTGGGGAGTATCTCGACGCCCGGGCCAAGCTGGTCGACGTTTCGCGGACGCACGGGCCCGAGTATTACGGGACGCGCGGCATCCCGCCCAAGGACGACGGGGGAACGAGCCACCTGTGCGTCATCGACGCCGCGGGCGGGGCGGTGGCGTGTACGGAGACGATCAATCTCGAGTTCGGGTCGATGCTGGCGGTGGAGCCGTTCGGCTTTTTGCTCAATAACCAGATGGACGACTTCACCACGGCTTCGGGGCAGCCCAACGCGTTCGGGCTGACGCAGTCGGACCGGAATCTGGCGGCGCCGGGCAAGCGCCCGTTGAGCAGCATGAGCCCGACGATCGTGCTCGACGAGAGCGGCGTGGTGAAGGCGGTGGCGGGAGCGAGCGGGGGACCGCGGATCATCACAGGGACGGCGCTGGCGTTGCTGTACGCGTTGGTGCTTGAGCACCCTGCGGGGCAGGCGGTGGCGGAGCCGCGGATTCACCATCAGTGGCTGCCGAACGTGCTTGAAGTGGAGAAGAACTTTCCTGGGAAGGAGGGCGGTCTGCCGACGGCGATGTGGCTGCGGAAGCTGGGGCACGAGGTGCGGACGCCGACGCGGGAGTGCGCTGTTCAGTTGATCGTGCGGACGCCCGAGGGCCTTCAGGCGGCCTGCGACCCGAGGAAGGGCGGGGTTCCCGCGGGCGAATAGTCTTTGTGATGCTTACCGCCTTCATCAACGGCCGCTTCCTGACGGGCGACGAGGCTCTGCGCGAAGCGAAGGTCTCCGCGTTTGACGCCGGGCTGACGCATGGCATCGGTCTTTTTGAGACGCTGCGTGCGGGCCGGGCCAGCGGGCCGTGGGCGTTGCACCTTGACGAGCACCTTGATCGGCTGGCCCGGTCCGCGTTCGCGTTGGGGCTGGCATCGAGCCTGCATACGGGGCCGTTGGGGGAGGCGATTTTGGAGACGGTGCAGCGTTCGGGGCTGGCGCAGGCGCGCGTGAGGCTGACGCTGACGGGCGGGGACTTGAACTTGTTGTCGCAGGCGCGTGCGGCGGCGGCGGGTTCGGCGCCGGCGGGCGAGTCGTCTCCAACGATTTTGATTGTGGCGCAGCCGGCGGCGGCGACGCCGCGGGCGATGCTCGACGACGGGGTTTTGGTGACGCTGGCGCACAACCGGCCCACGAGCGCGGGCGACTTCGAGAGCCACAAGACGCTGAACTATTGGTGGCGGCTCCACGAGCTGCGGTCTGCGGGGGCGAAGGGTGCGCAGGAAGCCCTGGTTTTTTCGACCGCGGGCCAGCTGGTCGGCGGCTGCGTGAGCAACGCGTTTATCGTGAAGGATGGGGAGCTTCACACGCCGGTGGCGCGCGGCGACGAGGTTCACGAGAAGCAGGTTGCGGCGCCGGCGTATGCGCCGCCCACGCTACCGGGGATCACGCGGCAATCGGTGATGCAGGCCGCGGCCGCGCGGGGGGTGCTGACGCAGCGGCGGCCTCTGACGATCGACGACGTGCTGAGCGCTGATGAGGTTTTCCTGACGAGCAGCGTGTGGGGGGTGCTGCCGGTTGTCCGGCTCGAAGCCCGCGGGATCGGCACGGGGCGGGTGGGGCCGGTGACGCGCGAGCTTGGTGCGGCGTATGAGCGAGAGCTGGCGGAACTGCGGGCCCTTGCGTGAACAGGATGGTGCCGATGGGGGCGAAGGGGGCGTGGGCCGGGTGGGCGGTGAGGCGATGCCGCGGGCGTGGAACTTATCGAGAGTTCGGCCGAAGCCGACGGACGCTAAACTGTGAATCGCAAAACGGGAAACTACTCATGAAGCTGCTCAAAATCGCCATTGCCATTGTGCTCGTCCTGGTGCTCGCCGTCTTCGGCGTGATCGTTTTGGGCTATTCGCAGCTCAATAACGTGGTCAGAATCGGCATCGAGAGGGGGGGCACGTACGCCATGGGCGTTGAGACCCGGGTGGCGTCGGTGCGGCTGGGCCTGCTGAGCGGGACGGCGACAGTAGCGGGCCTTTCGATCGCCAACCCGCCGGGGTATCAGGACGAACACTTTTTCACGCTGAGCGAGGGGTCCCTCGCGATCTCGGCGGCGACGCTCAACCAGCCGGTGATCGAGGTGCCGACGTTCAAGCTGGACACGATCGCCGTCGACCTGGAACGCAAGGACGGCAAGTCCAACTACCAGATCATCCTGGACAACATCAAGAAGCTGCAGGACCAACTGGGCGGATCCTCGTCGCAACCCGCCCAGCCCAGCGCGGGCGATGAGAAGAAGCTGGTTATCAATGAACTGACCATCCGCAATGTCACCGTCAATGTGAACATGCTGGGTGTCTCCGGCGGGCTGGGCGATGTGCTCAACAAGGCCACCAAAGTGACCATCCCCATCGACGAGATCAAGCTGCAGAACGTCGGCAAGACCGGGACGGGCGTGGGGGGAACGGGCGTCACGGTCTCGCAGCTGTCGTCGATCATCGTGCAGGCGGTGCTGGCCGCGGCGGCAGAGAAAGGCGGAGGGCTGCTTCCCCCCGACTTTCTCAACGACCTCAAGGGCAACCTCAGCAGCCTGGACGGGCTCAAAGGGCTGGGGATGAGTGTCCTTGCCGGTCAGACGGGCAAGGTGGAACAGATGGCCAAGGACGTTGGGCAGAAGGTGGAGGGGGCGGTGAAGGGGGCCGTCGAGAACGCGACCAAAGGGTTGGAGGATGGCCTGAAGGGGCTGATGCCCGGGGTGAAGAAGGATGAGAAGAAGGGCGGGGGTTGAGGGAGAATCTCGCTGAAACTGAGGCGAGGCATGGTCGAAGAAGCAGAGAATCAAGTTCGCGCGGAGAGAGGGGGCACCCAAGGCGGGCGCGGACCTTAAACAGAAGCCGTGCTATGTGGTCTTGCTGCGGAGTTCGTCTAGAAAATCGACGGCGCGGCGGAGGTGGGGGATGACGATGGAGCCGCCGACGATGAGTGCGACGTCGAAGGTTTCCATGAACTCTTGATCGCTGACGCCGAGTTTGGCGGCTTGGTCGATGTGGTAGCTGACGCAGTCGTCGCAGCGAAGGACGAGGGAGGCGACGAGGCCGAGGAGTTCTTTGGTTTTGCCGTCGATTGCGCCGGGCTTGTAGCAGTTGCCGTCGAGGGTGAAGAATCGTTTGGTGTTGAGGGTGCCGAGGCCTTCTTGGCGTGTGTCGGCGTCGCCTTCGGTGCCGAGGATCCGCTGGTTGAGTCGCGAGCGGAACTGTTGGAACTGGTCGTATCGGCTCATGCGGCAAGCGTAGCGGGGAGGGGGGCGTTTACGCCGCGGCGCTGGAGGCGTCGTGGCGCCAGAGTGCGAGGCGGATGGAGGCGACGACGCCGGGGCCGGATGGGGCGGCGGAGAGCCGGATCTGGGCGCCGTGGAGTTCCATGAGTCGTCGGGCGATGGAGAGCCCGAGGCCGGTTTGTCGGCCGGCGGGTTTTTCGCTGAAGAAGGGGTCGAAGGCGTGCTTACCGGCGTGTTCGGACATGCCGGCGCCGTGGTCACGGACGGTGATGACGAGGGCGTCGTCGAGCGGATCGAGGGCGGCGCGGACGTCGATGGGGGAGGTGGCGGCGTGCCCGCTTTCGAGGGCATTTTTGATGAGTTCCGAGAGTGCGCGTGTGAACATTTCTCGATCGACGGTGAGGAGTGCGATCCGCTCCGCTGCCGAGCAGCGGACGCCGGGGACGGTGAGGGCGGCGGCCACGTTGGCGTCGGCCTTGGCGCGGCGGACGGCGTCTGGGAAGACGTCGGCGATGGCGCAGGGCTCGCGTTTGATGAGGGGCGGGCGGGCGAGGATGTGGAGGCTGGTGATGAGGTCGGTGAGCTTGCCGGCGGCGCCGGTGATGTCGTCGGCCTGCTGCTTGAGTAGGGGGTCTGTGAGCTTGGCGGCCAGGAGTTGCCCGCGTCCGCTGATGACGGTGAGCGGGTTGTTCATTTCGTGGGCGGCGCCGGCGGTGAGCTCGCCGAGGCGTGCCATGGACTCGGCCTCGGCGAGGCGGCCCTGGGTTTCGGTGAGGGTGCGTGCGGTGAGGGCGAGTTCTTCGCTGAGGCGGCGCGCGCCCTGGTGCTGAGTGGCGGCGGCGACGGCCCAGGCCCAGGCGCCGGAGAGGACGGCCAGCGGGCGTGCTCCGGCGGGGGCGAGGATTTCGGCGTCGTCGCGGTCGTGGATGATTGCGGCGGTGGGGCCGAGTCCGGAGACCAAGGTGAGGACTCGGAGGCGTCGGAGGTCGGGCATCGCGGCTTTGGTGACGAGGTGTTGGCCGAGCCATGCGAGGAGCCCGGCCCAGGCGCCGAGTTCGCCGCCGCGTGCGAGGCTGGCGAGGTTTTGGGATCGTCCGTCGGTGCCGCGGGGGGGCTCTATGGAATCGGAGGAGACGACGGTGCCGTCGGGCTGGTGTCGCGACAAGCGCCAGGCGTCGCCATCGCGGGACTGGAAGAGCATGGCGGTGAAGCCGGGTCCGGCGAGCTGGTTGAAGCCCGAGGCGACCTGGCCGAGGACGTCGTTGATGGAACTGCCGGGCCTGGCCGCGGCGGCGAAGGTGCCCAGGCTCTCGAGGACGCGCGACTGGTAGCGGGCGGCGGTGGTGCGGGATTGGAGGGTGCTGTTGAGGCGTGCGAGGCGTCCGTTGGCGGTGGCCAGGGACTGCATCATGAGTTCGGGCGGGGTGGGCGTTCCGACGCCGAGGTCGGCGCAGCGTTTGGCGAGGGCCTCGTGGAGCTTGGACTGAACGCGGGCGAGGCGTTTGGGGTCGAGCATCGCCTCCTGACAAGCGATCGACTCGCCGGGGGGGTCGCCGAACTCGCCCGACCATCCGAGGTGCATGAGGCGGACGATGGTGTCGGCGGCGGTGACCAGGGCGACGAGGGAGCGGTGGGGCAAGTCGGGGAGGGAGCGTGCGGGTTGGCCGTGCAGCCACATGACGTCTTGGAGGACGTGGGGCAATCCCCAGTGTTCGGCGAGGCGTTTGCCGGCGACGTGGTGGTCGAGGCCGATGACGGCGCGTTCCATGGTGGCGAGATCGCTCCGCTTGGCCTCGGCGAGCTCGAGCACCTTGGCGTAGCTCTGAGGGAGGATCCAGTCGAGCACGACTTTGCCCAGGTCGTGCATGAGCCCGGCGGTGAAGGCCTCGTCGGGGCGGACTTTGAGCTCGCGGTGCTCGGTGGCGAGCATCTCGGCGCAGCACGCGACGGCGAGCGAGTGCCGCCAGAAGCCGTCGCGGTCGAGCCCGGTGCCGGCGCGGCGGGCGGCGGGTTCGTCGATCCCGGTCGGTCGGGCGAGGAGGTCATAGACCTGAACGGACAAGACGGCCGACTGGACGGCTTCGAGGCCCAGGAGCACGGCGGCGCGGCGGACGGTGGTGACGGGCTGGGAGACGCCTGTCGACGCGCGTCGGCACAGGGCCAGCATGCGGCCCGTCAGGGCGGGGTCCATCTCCATGAGGCGGATGATCTCGTCGAACTGCTCGTCGTCGCGCGACGAGAGGGCCATGAGTCTGGTCGCGATGGGCGACAGAGTGGGCAGAGATTCGATCTGTTGGAGGACCACGTCAACGCGGCGGGCCCGAGCCAGGGCATCGTCATCCGATGGGATCACCGCCGCCGTTCTGGTGTGTGCCATGGCTCGCTCCGATCGCGCGGGCCGTTCAGACGCCCAGGAGGGCGCCGACCCTGGCCATCAGGTGCTGGACGTTGAACGGCTTTTTGATGAACTCGTCGGCTCCGGCGCGCATGAGGGCGTCGATTTCGGACTGGTTGACGACGCCGGAGACGATGATGACCTTGGCCTCGCGGACGACGTCGGACTGGCGGATGCGTTGGCAGACGATGCTGCCGTTGATATCCGGGAGCATGTAGTCGAGGATGATCAGGTGAGGCTTGAAGCTCTCGGTCATCATGCCGGCGTCGTAGCCTGTGCCGGCGGTGCGCAGGTCGAAGCGCTGATCTTTTCCGAAGAGGTCGGTGAAGAGTTCGACGATGCCGGGGTCGTCGTCGACGACGAGGACGCGTTTGGCGCCGCCCTCGATGTGTTCAACGGGGATCTCGTTCTCGCGCATGAAGCGGATGAGGTCGGCCCGGGGGATGCGGCGGAACTTGGACCCGGGGACGCGGAAGCCGCCGAGTCGGCCCGCGTCGAAGCAGCGGATGATGGTCTGCTGGCTGACCTTGCAGACTTCCGCCGCTTCGCCGGTGGTGAAGATCTTCTTCTCGCCCCACTTGCTTTTCGACACGGCTTGGCTCTTGTTCATGGGTCTGGCCTCACGCGCTCCATTCGCCAGGGAGTCGCTTGCACGGATGGGCATATCAACTGGTTCCATCGCAAGCTCCTCACTGGTCGTTCATCGAAGCACCCGCATCATCGACGGCGAGCTTCCCCAACTTCACGCAGCTTCCCCAGCGCCAATGCCCGCGGTCGCACGGGTTCCGGGGATAACGGTTCGGGAGCTTGCTCCGACCAGTTGCGGCGAGTTTGCGGACATCAGTCCCGGTTATCGCGCGAGACACCCGATGCCCCACGATCATGGTCCAGCGGTGCGGGTTCGCCGTTCATGCGTCAATCCGTCAGCGGCCCGGTAACACGGATTCTCCCTGAAACTCAGGCGACAGACCGTATAAATAGTAGAGAAAAAAGCCCTCTTGGAGAGAGGGGGTAGCCAAGACAGGCCGGAGTTTCAGAGAGAATCCGTATCACACCACGTGGAACTCCCCGGTCGCGTCCAGCAGAGGGCGGGCGCGATCCATTCTCTTTTTTACGGACGCCGACGAGCGGCGGTTCCACCTTTTTAGCTTGAACGCGCGGCGCCGCCGGTTCCGCGTGCCCGCCAGAGCGTGACGGCCTCGGGCTCGCGGCCGTATTCGGGCACGAGCCGCTCGATGGGGATTGGCGGGAGCAGACAGCCGAGCCGCAGGAGGGCGGCGGCGTCGAAGGTCGGCTTGTCGACGAGCATCCCGCGCTCGCGCGCGGCGTGCAGGATCGTGATGGGGACGTGTTCATCGGCGAGCAGGCGCTCGACCGCCAAGGCGGACACATCGGCGGCCGTCATCAGTTGCCCCCATGAGGGCCCGTGCGTGGCGATGTCAGCGGCCCATCCGCGTTCGAAGACCGTGACGTAGGCGGCGTCTTTTTTGCCGGCCAGCGCGACAGCCATGGGGCCGTCGCCTGCTCCTTGTGCGACGACCATCGCGCTGGGGACGGCGACGACGGCGGCGGCGGTGGCTTCGGCGATCATTTGACCGGTGACGGTGGCCATGCGGAGCGAGGTGTAGCCGCCGGGGCCTATGGAGACGACGACGCGGCTGAGCGCGGGCGCGGCGACGCCGGCGGCCGCGAGGACGCGGGCGATGGCCGGGGTCAGATCATCGTGCTCGCGGCTCGACGCGGCGACGCGCTCGAGGGCGAGCAGGACGACGGTGCCGTCTTCCCCGCGCCGCCCGAGCGCCACCGCCGGCGCGCCCGGGCCGGGGTTGGAAGGATTACTGGTTTCGATGGCTAGCGTCAGCATGCTCACCCCGCAGCGTAACCGGGCCTCTACGCTGTCGCACCTGAACCTTGGAACCCGGAGCATCCTCATGGCCCGACTCGTCCGCCTCGAACAGACCGGCCCGCTCAAAGTCGAGCTTGCTTCCCTGCCGCCCGATAAGCCACTCTTGCTTTGCCAGTGCGGCCTCTCGGGCAGGTACCCCTTCTGCGACGGGACTCACAGGATCACTCGCGCCGAAACGGCGGGGCAGCTGTACATCTACTCGCAAGATGGCAAGTCGGTCGTCGAGACCCGCCCTGACAACCACCAACCGCCAGCAGCGGCTAACCCGTGATGTGGTCGGCTTCGGCGCGGTTTTTGGTGTGGGTGGATGCAATCGGCCGGCTCGAAAGACGTATTTGTTGCGGCGGTCCACCGCCATGCTTTCCGCCGTTGGACTCATCGTGCTGCTCGCGGGTTCGGCTCCTCGAGCGGGTTTGGCGGTTGATGAGCCGTTGGCCGGGCCGATCGTGGTCGAGGCGTTGGCCAGCGATTCGCTGGTACGTTTCGACTACCAGGGCCGCCTGATCCGGCTGGATCAGCCGGATGCGCTGGCGGCGCTGAACATGTTGGTACTGGATGATGCCTCGGCGGTGGCTGTCAATGGAGTGATCGCGGCGCGGGCCAAGCTTCTTGACCAGCGCGATGTGCGCAAAATTCCGATCCTGCTGGATCTGCAGACGGCCCGCGATAACAACCAGCCGGAGAAGATCGATGCGGCGCTGGCCCGGTTTGAGCGGCTGAACGGCGCTTTTGCCGCGCGTGGGTTGCTGCGGGACGATCTGGCCGCGGCGCTTTCGCAGCCACATCGTGATCGCTTCCTGAGGCTGGTGACGGGGTATGCGGCCGCGTTGGTCGACGACGAGGCGGGTGCTGAAGGCAACCGGGCGGCCGCGGTTCGAAGGATCGAGCGGCAGGCCCGGCTCGATGAGCACAAGGCGTCGTAAGACCGGACGATGGGTCAGCGCCGTGCCGACTTTGACGCGTTGCTCAACACGCTGAACCTGAGTCCAGAGCAGGACGCGGCGTTTCGCGGGGCGATCCTGCGGATCGGCGAGTCGGCGTTGGCGGAAGGCAAGGCCAACGCTCGCGTGGTTCTTGGGTCGCTTGGCGACATCTGGTCGGCGCTGTCGTGGTCGCAGCGGTCGGCGTTGTTGGGCAGTCTTCGGCGTCGCGGGGGTCGGGCGGAGGCGCGGCCGCTGCGGGATCATCCGCAGCTGGCGATGGGCGTTTTGGGGCTGCCGCTGGTGCCGTTGGTGGCGCCGCGTCGTCGGCGTGGCAAGGCGCGGGCGATCAGAAGCGGAGTGTGACGCCCGCGAAGAGCCCGGCCATGGTGCCGGTGTATTCAAACTGCTGGGCGCCCTTGCCCTCTTGCAGGTCGACGTAGAGCTGGCGCCAGCCGATCTGGACGCCCAGGCCATCGATGGGGCGCCAGGTGAAGCCGACGGCGATGTCGAAGGAGTAGACGGAGTCTTCGACAGGGAGGCCACCGGCGCTGAGTTCGAGGTCGATGGAGAAGTCTCGGATGACTTGGAGTTCGGCGCGGGTGCCGACGAATGGTTCGACGTAGAACGGGTCGGCGGAGGAGGCGAGAACGGTGGGGGTGAGGCGTGTGACGCGGACGTCGAGGTCATGGATGCGGGCGCCGCCCATGACTTCGAGGCGGAGCACGGTTCGCCCGGGGTTCTGGTCGGCGGCGCCGAAGTCGTGTTCGCAGACGCGGTAGCCCACTGAGCCCTGGGCCATGGTGTATTCGAACGAGCTTTGGAGGAGGTTGCCGGGAGCGACGGCGGCCGAGCCGATCTGGAACGACGAGGTGGCGGTGTTGGAGCGTTCGACGGAGTAGCCCGCGGCGCTGAAGGCGAAGCGCCACGGCCCAGACTTGAGGGCGATCTCGCCGTAGGCGGAGGCTCTGGGGCTGTCGAGATCGAAGGTTTCGACTTTGATCTTGCCGCTGGCGGCGCCGGTCGAGGGGAGCCGGATTTTGCCTGCGGGCGAGACGTACCACGCGCGCGGCTGGACTTGGACACGCCAGGCGTCGGGGTCGAGCATCATGGGCCAGGCGGGCGCGGGTTGGGATGTGGAAGCGGCCTCGCGCGCGGCTTGGTCGGCGAGGTTGGCGTTGACTGGTTCGTCGGCGCGGGCCGCTGACGACGCCAGCCCCGACGCGACGATGAGGGCCAGGAGATGCTGCTTCATGGGCCGAGCATACTCCACCCGGTCGAGCTTGTGGACGATAAGCTCCAGTGTCTGATGGACGATCCCTTTTGGCCGACACTCACCCCGTCATCCCGCCCGACGGCCCGACGCTGGGGAGCAGCGTGGAGGTGGCGCCGCGGGTCATTGTGGCGGGGTCGGTGCTGCGTTTCGCGTTTGCGCGGAGCAGCGGGCCGGGCGGGCAGAACGTCAACAAACGGTCGACGAAGGCGGAGCTGCGGGTGCGTCTGGTGGATCTGGCGCTGAGCCCGATGATGGCCGAGCGTCTGGCGCACGAGGCCCGGGGCCAGCTGACGACCGAGGGCGAGATCGTTATTGCGGCCGACGAGCACCGGTCGCAGGGTCAGAACCGCGATGAGTGCCTGGCGCGACTGCGGCGTCTGATCGTGGCGGCGCAGCACATCCCCAAGACGCGGCGGAAGACCCGCCCGACACGGGGCTCGGTGGAGCGTCGGATCGCGGAGAAGAAGAGCCGGGCGCGGATCAAGAAGAATCGGCGGGGTGATGAATAGTGCGGAGCGCCGGTGAGCTTGTGTGTGAAACGCATTCTCGTTGAATACCGCGCGGAGCAGCAGGCGGCTTCGCCAACCGCGAAGCTCGCGACGCGAACGAAGAAACGAGGAAGAATGGGGGCGGGCACGAGCCACGGCGTTCCCCCCACTGGGCTGATCTTTATGGTGTTCTTTGCGAGCTTCGCGGTGAACTCGGCTCGCGGGAGCTTCGGCTCGTCCAAGAGCGCGGGGAGCAATGGGAATCGGTATGAGGGGTTGCGGTGGGGACTGTGCGGATGTAGCGGTCGGTGGTGGGTATCTTTCGCCTACCCGACAGCACCGACTCGACGGGTCTTTAGTTTGGACCTTTGGCAAGCTGGCGATTTGGCGGTTTGGCCACCCACTCTTGCCACATGGCTCTTAGGGCGGCTTCGAACTGCCGCGTGAACCCGGGGGCATCGCAGAGGGGCGAGGCGAGCAGCCGGCGGCGGAGCGAGCCGCGGAGTTCGCGGCGGCGCTCCAGGTCGCGGGCGAGGTCGCTGGCGAGGCGGACATAGTCGAAGCCCGAGCGCGCGATGCACTCGTTGAGGCCCACGGCCGAGAGCAGCGACAGGCCCACGCGGCCCGCGTGGCCCTGGCCCGCGAGTGTCACGACGGGCACGCCCATCAAGAGCGCTTCACAGGTCGTGGTGGTGCCGTTGTAGGGGGTTGTGTCCAGGGCGATGTCCATGCGGGCGTAGAGCTGGAGATGCTCGCGGCGGGTCGGCGTTTTGGGGAGCATGACCAGTCGCTCCGGGCTCACGCCCAGGGCGGCCATTTGCGCGGCGAAGTCGGCGCGGGCTTGGGGGTGTTCGAAGACGCCGTCTTTGAGCAGGAGCAGGGAGGCGGGCACGGCCGCGAGGACCTTGGCCCACAGGCCTTTCGTGGCGGCGCTGGCCTTGCCGAGCAGGTTGAACGAGCCAAAGACGACGGGCCCGCCGTGCCAGCTTGGCGGATCGTCCGGCGGGGGTATATCGGGCTCATCCGGCGGGCGATAGCACACAAAGCACGGGTCGAGTCGGACGAGCTTTTCGGTCGCGAGCGCGTCGGCCGACGGCAGTTCAACCTCGCGCGCGCCGCTCTGCGTGCGGCGCGGGGTGGCCGGGTCGGTGAGCGAGTCGACGATGCGGTAATCCATGTCGGCCATGCCCGTGGTGTGCGGGTAGCCGAGGTAGGTGATCTGGACCGGTGCGACGCGGGCGCGCATGGCCCAGGCGAGCGACCCGACCGAGAACCCGGCGAGATCGACGGCGATATCGACCCGCTCGGCGCGCATCAGTTCCGCGAGGGTGGTCTCGCGGATCTCGGACAGGTGGTGCCAGCGTTCGAAGCGCCCGCGGAGCCGCTTGGTGAAATCATCGTCGATCGACGACCCGTAGACGGCGATGGGTTTGAACATGTCGCGGTTGAGGTGTTCGAGGATCGGCTCGATGAAGAACGCGACGGAGTGGTTGCGAAAATCGGGGGACAAGAACGCGACGCGGAGGGGCCGGTCCGGGTCGAGGTCGCGCGTGATCTCGGGCAGCTTCGGGCGGGGCACCTGTTCGAGCAGCGCCGCTGTGGCACGGTGATCGGCGAACACTTGGGCCGCGTCGAAGCCGGAAGCGTAAACGGCGAAGACGGCCTGGGTTGCCCGGTGGAGGTAGCTTGTCGGGTCTGCGCGGGCCGTGAGCGTCGCCTGGGCCGCGGCCTGCTCGGGCCGTCCGAGCGACAGGTAGAGGTCGGCGAGATGGCAGGACGCGAGTGCGTCTTGCGGTTGGAGGAGCAGGGCCTGTTGGAGGGCGATCCGGGCGCGATCAAAGAGCCCGGCCTGCGCGCAGGCCGCCCCCAGCTCGCGTTGGATCAACCCCGCCGCGGGCCCTGATTGAACGAGGTTGGCGGCGCGGTCGAGCGCGGCAACGGCCTCGGGGTTGGCGCCGTTTGCGGAGAGCGCCCGCGCGAGCTCGAGCTCGTACTCGGCCAGCTCCGGCCGCCCCTTCAGGCCCGCGCGGTCGGCGCGGGCGGCGGCCTCACGGAAGTGATAGACGGCTTGGGCGGCGTCGCCACGTCCGAGGATCAACTGCCCCAGCACGAGCGCGACGCGAGGGTCGGCGCGATCGCGCGTGAGGGCGCGACGCAGGACCTGCTCGGCCAGATCAAGGCGCCCCTGGGCGGCGTGGGCTTGGGCCTTTTCGAGTGCGATCGAGGGCATCGGGCCAAGCGTAGCGCCGCCGGGTGCGAGCTCAGGAGCACGCGGTGTGCCAGATCTGGCGGAGGGCTCGCCCGAAGTGCTGGGCGTGGTCGGCGCCGTCGCCCAACGGCGAGCGGGCCAGGCGATCGCGGAGTCCGAGCCGCAGGGCGGAGAGCCTGTGGCGATCGCCGGCCAGCGCGGCGGCGGTGGAGACGAAGGCGGCCTCGGTGTCGACGGCGAGCTCGCCCAAGCCCACGGCCGTCAGCAGTGAGCGGCCGACCCGCGACACGTGGGATCGCTGCGCCAGCGACACTACGGGGACGCCCATGTGCAGGGCCTCGCAGGTTGTTGTTGCGCCGCCGAAGGGGAACGTGTCGAGCCCGATGTCGACGCGCGAGTAGACTTCGAGGTGGCCCGCGGTCGAGGGGACGAGCGGCTCCAGATCGAGCCGCCCGCGCTCCAGCCCCGCCCGTTCGAACCGCTGGGCCAACTCGGCGCGTACGGCGGCGTCGATCAGGCCGGCGTTCTTCAGGACGAGGCGCGCGGCGGGCACGGCGTTGACTGTGCGCGTCCAGAGATTGATCACGCCCTCGTGGATCTTCAATAGCGCGTTGAACGAGCCGAACGTCACGTGCCCGTTGCGCTCGTGCGGCGGTGCGGCGACGGGCGGCGCGTCGGGCGGGGGCGTGTAGCAGAGGAAGCACCGGTCGAGGCGCAGGAGCCGCTCGGAGTGCCAGGCGTGGGCTTCGGGCGGGTCGGTCCAGCGGTCGACGACTCGCCAGTCGATCCCGGGCAGGCCGGTGGTGTTGGTGTAGCCGCAGTAGGTAAGTTGGACCGGCGCGGGCCGCGCGGCGAAGGCGGCGAACTGCTGATAGTCGGTGAGGCCGACGAGGTCGATGAGTATGTCGATATCGCGTGCGCGGACGGCCCGGGCCAGGTCGGCGGGCGAGGCGTCGCCGAGGTCGTGCCATTCGTCGGACTGCGCGCGGAGCAGGGCCGTCAGGTCGTCGTGGCGCTCGACGGTGGAGAGGGCGACGACACAGAACTCGCGTCGGTCGAGGTGCTCGAATAACGCCCGCGCGAAGTAGGCCACCGAGTGTCGGCGGAAGTCGCCTGAATACAGCCCGACGCGGAGCTTTCGGTCGGGGTCGCTGGGCGCACGCGGCGGCGGCAAGACCCCGGCGACGGCTCGCGCCGCGACCTGGCCGTAGGCCACATGGGCCGCGAGGGTGGCTTCGCCGCTGGCGCCGGGGGCGTAGTTGTACGCGAAGGCGTTCATGGCCTGAACTTCGAGATCGTTGGGGTGGGCGGCGGCGCCGCGGCGGAGGAGATCGAAGACGAGATCGACGCGGCCCGCGCGGGTCAACACCATGTACGCCAGCGCGGGCAGCACGGGGTTAGTAGGGTCGGCGGCGACCGCGCGCTCGGCTTCCTGGGCGGCGTCGCGGAAGCGGCCCAAGCGGGCGAGCGCCTTGATCAGCGTGTCGGGGGCGCCGCGCACGTTGGGGCGGACTTGCATGGCGCGGCGCGACAGCTCGACGGCACGTTCCATGGCACCGGCGTTGTGGGCGATCGCAGCCGCATGAGACCAGGCGTCGGCGTCCGCGGGCGCGAGCGCGGCGCCGCGTTCCGCCAACGGCAGCGACTCGGCGAAGCGGCCTGCGGAGGCGAGGATCAGCGCGGCCAGGTGGTGCGCGTCGGCGCTCTGCGGGGCCGAGCGCACGGCCTGAGCCGCGACCGCCGCTGCCTCGGCGAGCCGGCCCGCGCGCCACAATCCATCGGCTTGAGCGAGGAGCGTTTGGATCATCGGGTTGTGCCCTGGCGCCCGCTGGCTGCGTCCCACGCGCGGCGCAGGGCCGCGCCGAAGCGCGCGCCGAAGCCGGGGCCGTCGCACAGCATCGATCCGGCGACTTGCGCCCTGAGCCCTGCTTTCCACGCCCGCCGCCGGGGGGCATCGTGGAGCAGCGCCGTCGCGATCGCGGCGTAGCCAGCCTCGTCCGCCGCGACCAGTTGGCCCAGCCCGACGGCGTTCAACAGCGACACCCCGACGCGACCGGCGTGGGCTTCGCCGGCCATGGTGACGACGGGGACGCCCATCCAGAGGGCTTCGCAGGTGGTGGTCGTGCCGTGATAGGGGAAGGTGTCGAGGGCGACGTCGATCTCGTCATAGGTAGCGAGGTGGTGGCGCGACGCGGCTTCGAAGCCGCGCATCTCGATGCGTTCGGTGCCGGCGCCTGCGGCCTCGAACCGGGCGGCCAGATCGGCTTTGGCTTCCGCGCCGGAGAGGGAGCCGTTCTTGAGCAGCAGGCGCGAGCCGGGGTTATCGTGGAGCAGGCGCGTCCAGAGCCGGATCAATCGGTCGTTGTACTTGAGCATGGCGTTGAAGGACCCGAAGGTGGGCGGGCGGCCTTCGTGCCACGCGGGCTCGGGCGCGTCGGGCGGGGGTAAGTAGGCCAGGAAACAGCCGTCGATGCGCTCCAGGCGTTCGGTGTGCCAGGCTTGCGGGCCGTCTGAGGCCCCGGGCGGGTCGGTGAGTGCGTCGACGAGGCGGACGTCCATGCCCGGCAGGCCGGTGGTGGCTGGGTAGCCGCAGTACGTGACTTGCAAGGGTGCGACGCGGTGCCCGAGGGCGTCGAGCCGGTGGCCATCGGTGTGCCCGTGGAGGTCGATGAGCACGTCGAGCTTGGCGGCGCGGAGGCGGGCGTGCAGTTGGTGTGGCGGCGCGGTGCCGAGGGAGACCCATTCGTCGGCCGCGGCCCGCAGGCGGGCGGAAACGTCGTCTTCTCTTTCGGCGGTGGAGAGGCAGACGACCTCAAACGCGGCGCGATCGAGGTGGTGGATCACGGCTTGGGCGAAGCAGGCGACGGCGTGCTTGCGTAGATCACCCGAGAGCAGCCCGACGCGCAGGCGGCGGGCCGAGCTGCCCGACGTGTCCGCCATCGACCGCCCCAGACCACCGGGCCCAATGGGCGGCTCGCGGGTGCGTTCGATCATGGCGCCGAAGGAACGGGCGGCGGCGAGCCGCTCGGCCCCGCTGGCTCCCCACACGTAGTTCAGGCCCGAGCAGAGCATGGAGTGCAAGGCCAGGTCGTCGGGATTGGCGGCCAACCCCGCGCGGGCGGCGACGACGCCCTCGTCCACGCGTCCGATGCCGGCGAGTAAGAGGTATGCCAGCCGGGCGAACTCTTCGTTGCGCGGGTGCCTTCGCTGGCCTTCTTGGGCGAGCGCTGCAGCCGACACCACGCGTTTGGCGGCCATGAGGACCTTGATGAGCGTCTCGCGGGCGTCCATCCGCCCGGCGTCGAGTTCCACGGCGCGCTCTGCCAGGCGAAGGGCCCGGTCGGTGCGGCGGCAGAGCAGCGCGGCGACGGCGCAGCGTGTCCAAGTGGCCGCGTCGTTTGGCCCGAGCGCCAGGGCGCGATCGGCGTAGTGCTCCGACGCGTCGACTTGCCCCAATCTTCCCAGCACGGTCGCCATGAGTTGCATGGCGTAACTGTCGCCGGGCTTGGCGCGCAGAGCGGCGGTGAGGATCACCCGGGCTTGTTGGAGCGCCCCACTGCGAAAGAGTGCCTCGGCTTGTTGCACTTTGGCCGTGGACATGGGTTCAGCCCAGCCGCCCGCGGACGAATCGCCGTGCTTCGGCGTCGGCCGCCAGGGCGTCGGCTATTCCACGCAAGGGCGAGACCCCGATAGCGTCCATCGCTTCTTCCGCCAACTCCGGGATCCGCCCGAAGGCGATCCCGGCGGGGGGCTTGGCACCTTCAGGGCCCGCGGCCACGAGCGTCTTACCGTGTCCAGCCGCCATGAACGCAAGCGTGGCCTCTTCGCAGGCGGCGTTGAAGACAGCGCCGCTCGTCCCGCTCTCGTCGATCACGCGATAGGCGAGCCGCAGGGCCGGGAATCGGTCGAGGTCGGGCTCATCAAACGAGAGCGAGCGAAGCTTGGTCCAGTCCATCTTCGCCGAGCAACCTTGGGGCCGGGCCGGGTACGTCAGCGCATATTGGATCGGCGTGCGCATATCGGGCGACCCGAGCTGCGCCATGACGGAGCCATCGGCGTACTCGACCATGGAGTGGACGATCGATTGTGGGTGGATCATGACGCCGATGCGGGCTGATTCGAGCCCGAAGAGCCAGTGGGCCTCGATCACCTCGAAAGCTTTGTTGGTGAGGGATGCCGAGTCGAGGGTGACCTTGGCGCCCATCGACCAGGTTGGGTGGGCCAGGGCTTGTTCTACGGTGGCGTGGAAGGCTTGTTCCTTTGTCAGGTGGCGGAGGGCGCCGCCGGAAGCCGTGAGGACGATCCGCGTGATCTCCGCGGCGCACGCCATCGGGGGGACCATCTGGGCACCGGGGCCCTGCAGGGCCTGCCATAGGGCGGAGTGCTCGCTATCGACGGGCAAGAGCCGCGACCCGCTCGCTTGGGCGGTGGGCACGACGAGAGCGCCCGCGGCGACGAGGGTCTCTTTGTTGGCCAGGGCGACATCGCGTCCCATCTGGACGGCGGCCAGGGTTGCCGGCAAGCCCGCGGCACCGACGATTGCGGCGACGACGAGGTCGGCGTCGACGGCGCGGACGAGTTGCTCCGCCGCGTCCGGGCCTTGGTGCAGGCGGGGCGGATGGTTGCCGAAGAGCGCGGCGACATCGCGTCGGCTGTTGGCCATGGCCACGTCGCGGACGCCGAACGCCCGGGCCTGCTCGGCCAGCAGCTTGACATTCTCGCCGCCCGCCAGGCCCACGACCTCGTACCGCACAGCACCACCACCACCCCCGGCTGCCTCCGCCAGGCGATTCAGGTGGGCGATGACGTCGAGCGTCTGCGTCCCGATCGAGCCGGTGGAACCCAAAATGATGACCCGCCGAGTGATGAGTTGATCCATGGAAGCCAGAGCCTATGACCCGGATGCGTCGCCTGCCTCATTTTGGCCATTCGACCGTTTGACGTTTGGCCATTTGATCCTCGCCCCCCTCCATCCGCTACCATCTCCTCCTACTCAATGGAAACCTTCAAAGGCATCCCGGTCTCGCCCGGCATCGTCATCGGCGAGGTTTTCGTTCTCGATGACCAGCGCCGTCGCATCCCCCGCCGCACCGTTCCTCTGGCGCGGCTGCAAGACGAGCACGCCCGCCTCAACGCCGCCCTCCAAAGCTCCATCGGCGAGCTCGCCCTCCTCCGCGAGAGCACCGCCCGCGAGCTTGGCGACGAAGCCGCCAAAATCTTCGCCTTCCACCTGGGCATGCTCGCCGACCGCACCCTCACCAAGCCCATGCACGACTTGGTCGACCGCGAGGCCGTCACGGCCGAGTTCGCCGCGTGGTCGGGCTTCCAGACCCTCGCCGACCGCTTCGCCGCCATGACCGACGCGGCCTTCCGCACCAAGGTCGACGACGTCCATGACCTCTCCTCGCGAGTTATCAAACACCTCATCGGCGAGCACTCCTCACGCCTCGCCCACCTCAACCACCGCGCCGTCGTCATCGCCCGCGACCTCACGCCGTCCCAGGCCGCCGTCTTCAACCGCGCCCACGTCCTGGGCTTCGTCACCGACGCCGGCGGCAAAACCGGGCACACCGGCATCTTCGCCCGCGCCCTGGGCATCCCCGCCGTCGTCGGCTGCTCCAACACCATCGACGTCGCCACCGATGGCACCCCCGTCATCGTCGACGGCGACCAGGGCGTGGTCATCATCGACCCCGACGAAGCCACCCTCCGCCGCTACCAACGCTACATCGAACAACAGGCCCTCTTCCGCCTGTCATTGACGGAACTCGCCGAGCTGCCGGCCGTCACCCTCGACGGCACGCCCATCGAACTCCTGGGCAACATCGAGTTCCCCGAAGAAATCCCCCACGTCCTCTCCGCCGGCGGCCAAGGGATCGGCCTCTACCGCACCGAGTTCCTCTACCTCGCCTCGGACACCATCCCCACCGAAGAAGACCAGTTCCAGGCATATGCCGCGTGTGTCAAGGCGCTCGATGGCCGCACGCTGACGATCCGGACGCTCGACCTGGGCGCCGACAAATACACCCAAGACCGCGCTGAAGACCCCGAACGCAACCCCTTCCTGGGCCTCCGCTCCATCCGGTATTGCCTCCAGAACATCGAGATGTTCAAAACCCAGTTGCGCGCCATCCTCCGCGCGTCGGCCCTGGGCCCGCTGAAGGTCATGTTCCCGCTGATCACGACCCACGGCGAGTTCCGCCAGGCCAAGTTCCTCTTGAACGACGTCGCTGAGGATCTCGCCGAGCACAACATCCCCCACGACCCCAAGGTCCAGGTGGGGATGATGGTCGAGGTGCCCGCGGCCGCACTTATGGCCGAGCAGTTTGCCCAGCAGGCGGATTTCTTTTCCATCGGAACCAACGACCTGGTTCAATACACCCTCGCCGTTGACCGAGGTAATCAGAGCGTGGCGGCCCTGTACAACCCCGCCCACCCGGCGGTGATTCGGCTGATCGACCAGACGATCCGCGCCGCCCACCTCCACCGCATCCCCGTTTCGTGCTGTGGCGAGACCGCCGGCGAGCTCGAATACACGATGTTGCTGTTGGGGTTAGGCCTGCGTACTCTCTCGACAGCTTCGACCGGGCTTCCGTCTCTAAAGCGTCTTATCCGCAGTGTTTCGGTCGAGCAGTGCGAGCAGGTGGCCCGAAAGGCCGCCGGCATCGATTCCGACGTGGCCGTCTCCGCATATCTGCGCGACGCCACAAGGAAGATCATTCCCGAGGCCTTCGACGGTCGTGCCGCCGAAGACTGAGTTCGCCGCCGGGCCCACAGAGGGCCCCCGAGCCCAGGAGCCAAGGGCGAACGGAACACGCGGTGCGGCCATGGGTGGCCTGCGCCGGCCAGACGACGGTCACTCACCGCTCCGCGCAGGCCGCAGTGTCGAGGCCCTCAAAGCCCCACACTTGCGCGCCCCGGACGCGCAACAACCCGGTTCGCCAGCGGACGCCCGGCCAGGCCCCCAAGCCACGCCGAAGCGCCCCGGCTCTCCAGGTCCTGACCGCCTCCTTGCCCGGCCGACACATCCATAAGCCACGCCGCCAGGCTCGGAGCTCGGCCCCAGGTCGCACCACGCGACCGGAACACCGACACCCGCGGTCACCCGACGGCCACGCGCCGACCGGCCCCGCCCTCCAAGCCTCGCTTGTCTCGCATGGAGCCGTCATGGCCGCCCCGTCCACACCCAAACGCCAGCTCGTCGTCAACTACGTCCCTGGAGAAGATTGCCGCATCGCCGTCATGCAGGAAGGAAAACTCGAAGAGTTCCACTCCGAACGCTTCGACTCACTTTCCCACGTCGGCAATATCTACGTCGGCCGCGTCACCAACGTCGAACCCGCCATCTCCGCCGCCTTCGTCGACTTCGGGCTCCAGTCCGCCGGCTTCCTGCACGTCTCCGACCTCCACCCCCGCTACTTCCCGGGTGAAGACGGCGAAACCACCGAACGCGTGGGCAAGAAGACCCCGCGGCGCGACCGCCCGCCCATCCAGGAAGCCCTCAAAAAGGGCCAGGAGATCATTGTTCAGGTCCTCAAGGAGGGCGTCGGCTCCAAGGGCCCGACCCTTACGAGCTACCTGTCCATCCCCGGCCGCTACCTCGTCATGATGCCGCAGATGGACCGCGTGGGCGTGTCGCGGAAGGTCGAAGACGAAGACATCCGCAAGAAGATGGTCGCGATCCTCGACGCCCTCGAACTGCCCGAAGGTTTCGGCTTCATCGTCCGCACCGCCGGCCTCGACCGCACCAAGACCGAGCTCAAGCGCGACCTTGCCT